>Ga0247812_10000388_pt1 | contig 31035 bp, 32 predicted proteins | sample UWRJL149409B1_FD_178011 | JGI IMG/M metagenome (GOLD analysis project Ga0247812, IMG submission 178011) | Plant litter microbial communities from Arlington Agricultural Research Station in Wisconsin, United States - UWRJ-L149-409B-1 | ecosystem: Environmental > Terrestrial > Plant litter >...
TCGCGTTCGCGGGCGGTGGTGAGTGTGCGTCCGCTGCTGTAGTTTGATGCCCACCAGAAGCGCATCCGCCCATGCATATCAATACCAATGTCAGAGTGAGTAATTTACTCATTACCTTTGCTCCTTTCCTCTAAGTCATAACGTTATATCAGCTGTAGCTTAGACAGCTTTGAATAAAAAAATATAATATTTCACGATAAAGCTAATAGCCTTGCACACTATGATTGATCAGTCGTACTTTTACGATCGAGTAGCCAAGCCATCCTATCTATAATTTAATTCAGTGCTTGGAAAATGTCCGACGTTCAATATGGCTACTTCAACAGAAAAATAGTTAAATAAATTTGGAATCAGCAATAGGCGCCGTACCGATGTATTACTTTTTCCAGTCGAAGAAAATCAGCCCTCGCAGCTTAGATCAGTGCTCGTAACCAGTTCGCCTTGTCATGGCACAGTCTTGTAGAAGATGTGGTTGCCGAGCTTTAGCTTCTGCCTTGCACCCTTCGCCCAAACTGGCGGCTTTGGCATGCTGGTCGCGCAGTAGTGAGTCGCGCCGCCTTTGGGGTCCGGCACCTTTGCGGCCATCACCTGGTCAGCAGCAATTTGAGCCTGGGCGAACTTGCGGGACGGAATCGGCTTCGTGCCGCTCAGGCAGACGTAGTTCGGTTCGTACTTGTTCCATCAGCTGAACTGGTAGGGCTTTGGCATACGCCCTCTCCCCACTACGATTTAGCTTTGCCATCGAACACTCGGTTACGGATGGTCCACGCTACGGAGATCTGGCCCGCCAAGCCTTCACCGCGAGCCCCCGTCCAAAAGGTTCGAGCGCAAATGTCGCGCTCTATTTCAGATGCAGTCACGATGTTACCCCAGACAAAAAAAGACCCGCGCTCGGCGGGCGTAACAAAACGGTATTCAGTCCGGTCGCGGAGGCCGCATGAAGCGCATCTACCTCAGCGGGCCAATGATCCTTGGCTGGTTGAGGTAGAGCGTAAGACCGTCGCCAAGCCCGCTCTGTATCGTCCGAGCAGCTACAACGCTCAAGACTGGAGTAACGCCCTCAGTTGCTCAGGAACCTCAATAACTTCCCTGGTAACCGGTGAGATGCAAACGTGTGTAAGGCTAGAAGTAAATGCCAAAACATCTGGCGCTACATTACCCTCGACCAGAAATGTGAACGAGTGAAGCCCAACACTGGAAACACTTACCTTTATAGCAAGCTCGTCATCCCAAGTGACCGGATGAAGAAACTCTAGCGAGAATGCCCTTGCCGGAGGCAGTAAATTAAAACCTAGCAGAGTTCTTAATCCGGGACCGGACAGCCAAACTGTAAGTGCATCATGAACGGCCTCAACAACGAAGTACGAAAACCTAGGTGTATATCCAGATGCTACCCTGACCTCTTCGCGGAGGATTCACTATGCCCAATTCAAATGTACTCCCTTCTCTTCTTTTCAAGATCAACTAAAATCAGCTCATCCTGGAGGCTGCCATTATGGAGCTAACCCTGTGGGTCGAGCAGCGCGGCTCTTCGGAAGTCGCCGGCGATGTCCAGGGCGCTCTGCAGACGATCGACAAGAATGGAAGCGGCGCAGTATTTAGTACCTAACATAATTGAGTGGCCGCCTGCTAAACTCATCGGTGAAATCGATATTTAGGAACCGGCATGAACATTATAGATTTAAAACAGAGCGCTATTGATCTTCGTGAGAAACTGGCTTTTTACAAAGACAAAGAGCCGTCCGCCTTTGCCTTATATCAACAGCTTGAACATTTAATATCAGCAGCTGAACGTGGGATGATCAAAGAAAAAATGCAAGCGAGAGACATTCCTGGATACCGTACCTTTGTCGAGTCTAATTTAGAGCAATACCCTGACCTTTCGAAAGCCTATAATAATTTCTTTATTGAACTGAATGATGGCAGAAAGTCTGAGGCCTTCGAGATGCTACAAGAGATGTTAAGAAAAAGCAGATTATAAGAATATTTGAATCGTCTGCGTACCTTGCCGCGACTGCTACAGCACAGGCGCAGGCGAGCTATACACGTCATAAAGCACTACTGGCAAGAGTTCCATAGTCTCGCTATCTAGAGCGACCTGATCAGGGATCATAGCCACCCTCCCAGCGACCTCATTGTAGGCACGAGTCAATCAACTCAATCTCCGTCTGAAGCCTCTCCCTCAGTTGAGGTAGCTCCGACGCAGTAAGCGCATGCGGCCTCCCTGCCATGCCCAAAAACGCAGCCAAGGCCAAGTCAGAATGCCTCACCAAGGCCACTAAATGCTTACCACTCGGCCCGTTGCTCCCGGCCATTCCAGTTCTTTACCGTTCTCTCATTCGCACTCGTCCAACGCATCATCGTCTTCACCCCCTGGTGCGTCCCGCCTAGTTCCAAATGAAGTGCCTTAGCGATGCCGTCTGCGTACTGTTGTTGAGTCAGAAAAGAGTTGCCCGTTTTCGTGAACATTTTTCCCTCCCCGGTCTTCTTCCTTGTTTAGAGCCACTTTCTAAAAAACGAGATGCTGATCACGGTCTCCGCGTTGTTTCCAGCGGCTGTTGATCAGAATGAGGACACGAATGAAAAGCGAATGAAAAGGGGACGGATGTATTTTTGCTCTCCCCGCTCTTCCACCTTGGCGGTGGGCGCCTGAGAAAACAAATCCGTCCCCCTTTTCAGTAATTTTGCAAAGGTAGGGGCCAGGTGAGGTGAGGTGAGGTGACCACTTATTCCCTATGAAGTGCGTCTTTCAAGTCCTTCGTCTGGAAACGCGAATCGAGTCTAAAAGGTTTGATAGCCAAACGCCACTCACTACCTCGATCAGCCAATCCATCGTACAAACAACTCTCAAGGGCTGAAAAAAATAAACTTCTTGAAGCAAAGAAGCAGCTGGGTGATACAGCGCTGATCGGCGCTCGCGATTGTTGACAGGCTAGCTATTAGCCACTTAGGATCAGGCTATGCCTCGGGAGGCACCCTGCTGCGTTGGGGAACACCCTTCTCTTTCTTCTCTCAGATTTTCGCCAGTAAAGGCCAAGCAAGCAGCAATGCGGGTATCGGTGCATCCGATATAGGCCTGTGGAGAAAGTCATGTCCGCATCAGTCGACTGCGTCAAAAACTTCAAGTACCTCGTCCGTCGCTCACCCGATCAGGGAATGGGCTATTCCGAACGCCTGCATTTTCATGGCAAGGAAATCGGGTTCAACAACTTTGATCACTTTCTGCTTTCGCTGGCCAAGCTAAGCGATGACCGCATTGGGAAGATCAATACTAAACTGATGCGGTTGGCCTGCGCTCGAACGATGCCAAAACCGAGTCAAGAGTATTTCGAGTTCATCGCCCACAAAGACCGTCGTATGCGCTTCTACAGCCACTGGATCGGTTGGGATAAGCGTGGCCAAGAAGTTCGCGTGCCCAGCCTGATGAATGCCTCCTACCGCGTTCCGAACCTACGCGAACGACTCGACGCGCCGGTCTATGTCATTGAGACTCGGCCACAGCTGCTGGCCTGGCGCCACAAATGGCAAGGGATGGCCTACGTGGTCCAAGAGCTAGCAGAGCGCGAATTGCGCCCAGCGTTCGACCGAGAACCGGATGTAGTACCCGGCATCCGCGAAGAAGTCATCGATCTGGAAGAGGATTACACCCACAACTACGCCACCTGGTATCCCTCAGGTAAGTGACTCGGCCCACGATCAGCATCGCTTCCGCGCCCCGGCGCCAGGAAGCGATGCAACATGCCTGATATCCTTCCCTATCAGGAATACAAGCCCCAGCGCTTTCAAGGACGTAGTAAATGAATTCGCAAAATATCGTGCGTTACTGGCACGCCGTCGAACTGCTGCAACCTCAGGCAGCCCCAAAGCTGAAAAAGCGCGACAGCGACTACCAGCCGTTTTTCCAAGACATCCCCACCTCGTCCCAAATCCTGCCGTGGATGCCAGCCAACCCTCTGAGCCGGCAGCGCCTGCCGAACAGACGCGTATGGAGCCACACGCTCTACGCACACCTCTACAACAACCTGAATGTTTCTCGCCAGCTAGAGACTCTCTACGGCGCCGACCAAGGCTACAAGGAGCCACAACAAAGGCTCGCCGCCTTGTACGCGCTCAAGTTCAACGATCAAGGCATGATGCTGGTCGATAGCTTGGTGCTATCCAGCGAGGCATGGTTCGTCGGCTGCGCCATCAACAAGAAAGATTGGACACGCGGCTTCGAGGAGACCCAGGACTCCCTCCGCGAACAGGCTAACAGCCTGCTCAGTGGCGTGGTCCACGCCGCAGACCTGTCACGCCTAACAAACTATATTCGTCAGACCTTGGGACTCGACGAGTTTTTCGCAGACGAGCCGCGCGAACATCGCTTCCGCTCAGCACCGATCAACCCGAACAAGCCCGAACAAGAAGACGATCCGCTCAACAGCTTCCTGCTAAGCGATTTGGCCGACATGGCCGATGCCCTAGCCCGTGGCGAAACCAGCGAGCCGTTGGCCCGCTACCTGAGTCATCACGACACCACCCTGCGTCTGCACCTCGACAAGCCCGAAGCAGATCTGGCTCTGATTGATCGCCTCGCCCCCTCGCGCTATGCGACCGGCTGCTGGCCTGCCGAAAGGCATTTGGGGTTGGTGCACTCCCAACAACTGGCAGTCAACAGCCTGCTCCAAAACCTCAGCAACAACACCGGCATAATGGGCGTCAACGGTCCGCCAGGTACCGGGAAGACCACCCTACTCCGCGACCTGATCGCGGCAGTGGTGACACAACGAGCCGACGTACTGGCCTCGTTGAGTAGGGCCTCGGACGCCTTCATCCAGGATGGTCGCGAATCCGCCAACGATGGTGGACGCGAACGCTTTGCCTATCAACTCAAGCCCAGCCTGTTCGGCTTCGAGATGGTGGTAGCATCCTCCAACAATGGTGCCGTGGAGAACGTAACTCTCGAGTTGCCCCAGCACGATAAGGTTGACCCATCCTGGCTGCCCGATGCCGAATACTTCAGCGAACTGGGCGAGCTCACCAGCGGCAAACCAGCTTGGGCAATGATCTCTGCGGCATTGGGCAGCAAAGCCAAACGTACCCAGTTCGTCGATCGCTTCTTCTATGGCAAGCGTCCACCCAAAACGACGGAGACCAAAGACGAATCCACATTCTCCCAACCAGAGGCCCTCGACAACGGCACCTTGGACGAAGATCTCCACGACGGCGATCCAACGCCCGACGCGTCCGTAGCGAACAACATGGGAGACAAGCCAGCCCCCAAGGGCATGCGCGAATGGTTGTCCGAGCAAGTCCCACAAATGAAGTTGCTCTCGTCCGCCGAAAAAACCAATTTCTGGCGCGCCGCCGTAAAGCAATACCAGGACGCCAAGAACGCCGAACAAGCGATACGCGCTCAAGTTAGCGACATTCTGGAACGGATTCAGGCAGTGATCAGCGCCAAAGCCCGAGTACATCAGAAGGAAAAGGAGCGCCAAGTCCGTCTGACCCAACGCAGCAGTCTCGATGACGAACAAGCTACGCTGGAAACACTGCAGCTCACGCCCGCTCGCGAGCAACTGCAACGCGAACTTCAGGCTCTTGAAGCACACCTTGCAAAAAAGCCGGGTTTTCTCGCCAACCTATTCAGCCTCTGGGGTGCTCATCGCACGTGGGCAACTCGGCAACGACTGCTCGATAGCTCTCGCACCTTGGCCAAGGACGCCTTCGACAGCGCCCAACGCCAAGCGCAGCGACTAGTCGGCCGGCTCACCGAACTCAATCAACAATTGGCTAAGGACGAGCAGGAGATCAATGAAGCAGTGCTCCACGCCGCCCTGCAGATTGACAAGGCTCGCAGCATTGCCCAGGCTGGCAAGGCCAAGCACCTGCAGGTCTGGCTCGAACAAGGTCAGATCGGTAGAGGCAGCGAGATCGAGCTGCTCGAACCCTGGATAGTCGAAGGCTGGCGTCAGGCTCGGGCGAAGGTATTCATCGAAGCGCTCAAGCTACACCGCGTCTTCTTCCAGATCGAAGCCTCGCGTTTACGCGCTAACTTGGACTTCATCACCAGCACGCTCACCGGCAGTCATTATCGGGGGGTATCCAAGGCCGTGGTACGTTCGGCATGGGCCTCGCTTTTCATGGTAGTGCCGGTGCTCAGCAGTACCTTCGCCTCGTTCGCCCGCTCCTTCGGCAGCCTTGGCTGCGGAGAGATTGGCTGGCTGTTGGTGGACGAAGCCGGTCAGGCTACACCGCAGGCTGCAGTGGGTGCCCTATGGCGTGCACGCCGGGCTGTGCTAGTCGGTGATCCGCTGCAATTGGAGCCGATTGTCACCGTATCTGATGCCGTGCTCGAACACATGCGTACCCGATATCAAGTCGACGCAAGCTGGCTACCCAATCGCCAGTCCGCCCAAACCTTAGCCGACCAGGCCACTCCTTGGGGTCGCATGGCTGGTCCCAAGGACAAGAAACACTGGGTCGGCCTGCCGCTGGTAGTGCATCGTCGCTGTGACAAACCGATGTTCGACCTGGCTAATCGCATCGCCTACGACGGAGCCATGGTCTATGGCACCATCGCGCCCTCATCCGCCAAAGAAACTCCTGCCCGCCTACCCACCGGCTGGGTGCACGCGAGTGGCCGCTCCTCTGGCAATTGGGTCGACAATGAAGGCAAGGCGCTCGAGCGTCTGTTGGCCTTGCTTGATGGCTACGGTGTGCCGCTGTATAGCATCGCAGTTATCACGCCCTTTCAGGACGTGCGCAACCAGCTCAAGGATCGATTAGATACCAAGATCGTGCGCGGTACGATTCACACCATGCAAGGTAAGGAGGCCGCAGTGATCATCCTTGTCCTGGGTGGGAGCAGTGAAAACGGCGGCGCTCGTGAATGGGCAGTTTCCAAGCCTAACCTGCTCAACGTCGCTGCCACCCGGGCCAAACGCCGCTTGTATGTGATTGGCGATCGCAATGACTGGAAGCAGCGGAAACTCTTCTGTGACGTTATTGAGCTGCTACCAGCTCATTCCCAGATAACCGCCGACAGCCATGCATGACAAAACGTACGCCTTAAGTCCTACTTCTAGGCTTTATACGAAATCAGGGAAGAACCAACATCAGCCTGTCTCGTGCTGAGCTGTTGTAGAGCCTATGACATCCAAGGAAAGGAATCCTATGACGGCGAAGTGTCATGGACTGTCTGATAGGGCTTTGGATGACGAACTCTGGCATTAGTACCAGTGAAATACTCCGCCCAGAGCCAGCCGTTTTGTAGGGGTAAAAACGCCTAAAAATAAAAAGGGGTCGCGAGATAAAATCTCGCAACCCCTTGAATTATATGGTCGGGACGGAGTGATTCGAACACTCGACCCCTAGCACCCCATGCTTGCAGGGGCGCTAAAAAGCTATACAGAACAGTCCTTTGGAACGGCGCCCACTGCAATCGATGCCTGACCATGACTAACTGTGTTTTACGAATCCCCGCAAAAGTCCCTACCGGGTTTCGCCAAGAAATCCCCTGCATCCCGGCGTCCTGCCGACAGAACACAAATCGCTTGAACTGCTACGCTTTTCCTCTTCCACGGAGGAACACCATGCCCAACTCTGACCTTCTCCCTTCCCTGCTGTTTAAGCTCAACGAAAACCAACTTGCCCTTGAGGCTGCCATCATGGAGCTGACTTTATGGGTCGAGCAGCGTGGCTCAGCAGAAGTGGCCGGAAATGTCCGCGGCGCCCTGCAGACGATCGACAGGAATGAAGAGTTCATCAAGATGACACTGGCCGTCCTAATGACGCCGGAGTGACCTAACCTATTGATTTAAAACCGCTATGGCTCGTTTCTAGGGTGGCAAAACATCCGCTTTTTTGTGCTTATCCAAACGGTAACTCATGGCCTGCAGCGGAGGTTTTGCGCAAGCTTACCTGCAGCTGACGGGAATTTTGTCGACGTCCGCACCTCCAATTTGTAGGGCGCATCGCCCTGCATACAGAGGCCATGAACAATGCCGCAGTCGAAGCCAAAACCAGCTAAAGCAGAACAGCCGAAAGTTGAAAACCTGCCCAGCAAAAAAACCGGCAAGGTGTCTGGAAAGAAAAGGGGAAATGCAGATCCCAAACAGAAATGATCCAGGGTCGACCGCGCCCAAACCATGTATGAAAGCCGATGGCTTGGGTGCGGCAACACTTGATAGGACACCAACATGTCAAGGTGACCCCTAGGCCGATATAAGCTATTGATAGCCGATTCGCTCGGCCTACCAGTCCTCAGTGAAAACGCTAGATATTCAATTTTTGAAATCACACCACTCAAGCCTACCGATGTTTTTGTTAGTAAGGTCGCGCTGACGGTAGAGTTTGGAGGTAACATCACAAGAACTGGGGAAGCGGCGCAGTATTTAGTACCTAACAGAAATGAGTGGTCGTCTGCTAAACTCATCGGTGAAATCGATAATTAGGACCTAGCATGAACATTATAGTTTTAAAACAGAGCGCTATTGATCTTCGTGAGAAATTGGATTTCCACAAAGACAAAGAGCCGTCCGTGCTAGCCTTATATCAACAGCTTGAACATTTAATATCAGCAGCTGAACGTGGAATGATCAAAGAAAAAATGCAAGCGAGAGACATTCCTGGATACCGTACCTTTGTCGAGTCTAATTTAGAGGAACACTCCGACCTTTCGAAAGCCTATAATAATTTCTTTATTGAACTGAATGATGGCAGAAAGTCTGAGGCCTTCGAGATGTTACAAGAGATGTTAAGGAAAAGCAGGTTATAAGAATGCTTGAATCGTCTGCGTACCTTGCCGCGACTGCTACAGCACAGGCGCAAGCGAGCAATTTACGTCATGAAGCACTACCGGCAAGAAATTCCAGAGTCTCCCTACCTAGAGCGACCTGATTAGGGATCAGAGCCAATTGACCGCGATGTAGTGCTAGGCGCAAGGCAAGCCGCAAATATTCTTGAGTTTGGGGTTTGAGCACCGGTCACCGCCACCAGTGGTGAATACCTGATCGAACCTGAGTGTTTGGGCATGTTCCGTAACCCATCTCAAAGATCTGCTGAGACGGCTGCCAACGCAACAAGCGAGGGGAATATTCCAACTACTACCGCAATAGAGCGGTACCTTGTTAGTTTGCGCGGATTTGTTGCATGGACGCTTCGGTGTCGAGCACGGTTAGATGCCCCTATACATCGTCAATAGCATGACATCGGGCGATTGCCGAAGGGCCACGCAATAATCAGTCTTCGCGCATGAACTTTACATGCGCATATGCGTGATTAGAGCACCGACCATCATTCTCTTGTCATATTGCCCTAGTGCTTGTCCACATTTCGCATTCGGCGTAATCGGGCTCGCACGCCCATCATAGGCGTATTTGATCCAAGACTATATAGGCGTTCGGATCACATTCCTGGCAGCGTTCTAAGGTGGGTTCGTCGCCGTCACGTGGATAATAGCCACCCTCCCAGCGACCTCATTGTAGGCACGAGTCAATCACCTCAATCACCGTCTGAAGCCTCTCCCTCAGTTGAGGTAGCTCCGACGCAGTAAGCGCATGCGGTCTCCCTGCCATACCCAAAAACGCAGCCAAGGCCAAGTCAGAATGCCTCACCAACGCCACTAAATGCTTACCACTCGGCCCGCTGCTCCCGGCCATCCAGTTCTTCACCGTTCTCTCATTCGCATTCGTCCAACGCATCAACGTCTTCGCCGCCTGGTGCGTCCCTCCTAGTTCCATATGAAGTGCCTTAGCGATGCAGTCTGCGTACTGTTGTTGAGTCAGAAAAGAGTTGCCCGTTTTTGTGAACATTTTTCCCTCCCCGGTCTTCTACCTTGTTTAGAGCCACTTTCTAAAAAACGAGATGCTGATCGCGGTCTCCGCGTTGTTTCCAGCGGCTGTTGATCAGAATGAGGACATGTCGATGCAAACTCTCATTGGCGCGTATAACACTAGCAATGCCTCAACCGCAGCCATGGCGGCGGCGTATGTGCGCATGTCCACAGAGCACCAGCAGTATTCGACAGAAAATCAGCTCGATACGATCCGCTTATACGCAGCAACACATGCGCTGGAAATCAACAAGGTTTACACCGACGCGGGCAAAAGCGGCTTGCGCTTGGAAGGTCGTGATGCTCTCAAACAGCTCTTCTTCGACGTAGAGAAAGGGCTAGCCAATTACTCGACAGTCCTGGTTTATGACGTTAGCCGTTGGGGTCGTTTCCAAGATCCTGACGTCAGCGCCAGTTACGAGGTGCGCTGCCGGCAAGCTGGTGTATCGGTTCAGTATTGCGCAGAGCAGTTCACCAACGACGGCTCACCGGTCTCCAATATCGTCAAAAGCGTCAAGCGCATGATGGCCGGCGAATACAGCCGAGAACTCTCGGTGAAGGTATTTGCTGGCCAATCGCGCCTGATTCAGCTGGGGTATCGCCAGGGCGGCCAAGCGGGATACGGTTTGCGCCGGCAATTGGTCGACGGACATGGCTCGCCGAAAAACGAATTGGATCTTGGAGAACATAAAAGCATCCAAACAGACCGTGTAATTTTAGTACCTGGCCCTCCAGCCGAAATTGAGATGGTGCATAACATCTATCGGCTGTTCGTCGAGGAAGGCAGAAGTGAGCGCGAAATCGCAGACTGGCTGAACTCGCAGCGAGTGCTTAATGACCGCGGCAGAGCATGGTCACGTGGCACGGTGCACCAAGTGCTAATCAATGAAAAGTACATCGGCAATAACGTGTGGAATCACACGTCTTTTAAACTGAAGCAAACCCACACGCAAAACCCGCCTGAGGAATGGATACGAGCGAACGAAGCCTTCTGCCCCATCGTGAGCGTCATCCTCTTCAAGGCTGCTCAGTCGATCATACAAACACGCTCCTACCGCATGCCCGACGAGGAAATGTTGCACGCCTTGAAGGCAATCTATCAACGCACAGGTTATTTGTCGGGGATCGTCATCGACGAGTCTGAAGGTTGTCCCTCGAGTAGTGCGTACCAGCAGAGATTTGGAAGCTTGCTTCGATCTTACTCCCTGATCGGATACTCCCCTGCACGCGACTACCGGTACATCGAAGCCAACAAACGCCTACGTCAGATGCACCCGCTTCTCCTACAACAAACGACTCAGAAGATTGCGGATGTTGGTGGGAAGGTCACTGTAGATCCATGCACCGACCTCATGGTGGTCAACCAGGAGATTTCGATTTCTTTGGTGCTGAGCCGTTGCCATGTGTCACCTACCGGCAGCAAGAGATGGAACGTCCGATTCGATTATGGATTGAGCCCAGACCTGACAATCGCAGTTCGAATGAAAGAGCAGGAAGAGGCGGCTCTGGATTACTACATTTTGCCAACGATCGACATCGAAACCCCTAGGCTCCGCCTTGCCGAAAGTAACCAGGCGAACCTCGAAATTTACCGGTTCGACACCTTGGAGATCCTGTCTGAACTGGCACGCCGCAGTGAGTTTAGGAGGGTCGCATGACAGCTATCGAGACCCATCGCAGAGCGCTGATGCACATCGCCGAAGAGACGAACATTCAGCTCATTCCCATTGAAGAAATTCGGGTGCTTAATCCACGGGCACGTAACAAGCAAGTGTTCGCCAGGTTGGTTGAGAATATATCGGCGTTAGGCCTCAAGCGGCCGATTACGGTCGCCCCTACGATGGGCGGCACCGAACCCTATGAAATCGTCTGTGGCCAAGGTCGCTTCGAAGCATTGCAGGCACTTGGAGAGAAAAAAATCCCGTGCATCGTGGTGAGCGCTAGCGAAGCGGATCGATATCTGATTGGTTTAGTTGAAAACCTCGCGCGTCGAAAACATTCCAACCGTGAGCTTTTGGCCTCAATCCAGCTCCTCTCAGATCGTGGTTATACCTGCCCGCAGATTGCCGAAAAAACCTGTTTGGATGCAGGTTATGTACAAGGGATTTTGGTGCTGTTGCGTCAGGGCGAAGAGCGACTGATCGCAGCCGTGGAAAAAGGCTGGTTATCCATAAAATTGGCGATGGAAATTGCCCGTTCGAAGGATGTCGATCTTCAAAAAGCCATGATGGAGGCCTACGAAAGCGGTGTACTCAAAGGCGAACAACTGATGAGGGTTCGCCGCCTCGTTGATAGGCGCAAAACCTTCGGAAAGCGGTACGGCCAGCAAGCACCTCGCGCAGAGAAACACACGCCCCAAAAGCTTCTAAAGGCTTATCAAATAGAAGTTCGCCGTCAGAAAGTCATGATCAAAAAGTCAGATATCAATGAGCAGCGGCTACTGATCATAGTAACCGCGATGCGCAAATTGCTCGCCGATGATTATTTTAAGACGTTGCTTCGTAACGAAGATATTCCGGATATGCCCAAGCCGCTGGCCGACCGGATCTTTGGAGAGACGCCGTAATGTCAGAGGTCAAGCAGGCATTCGAGAGTCGTGTAATCGCCATCCCCCTAGACCGAATCCTTCCATCGCGAAAGGTCGATCAACTTATAACTGGCAGCAAAAAGTACGCAAGTATTTTGAGCTCGATTAGAGAGCTGGGCGTCGTTGAACCCTTGGTGGTTCATCCCAAGCCCCTCATCGCAGGTGGAATATCTTCGTTCATGCTTCTGGACGGACATTTTCGTTTAGAGGCACTCAAGGCATTAGGCGCGACTGAGGCGCTATGTTTGATTTCTACCGACGATGAAGGGTTTACCTACAATCGGCAAATCAACAGGCTGACGCCTATCCAAGAACACAAAATGGTCGTTACCGCTCTGAAAAAAGGTATTGAAGCTTCTCGGATTGCATCCGTGCTTGGCATCAATGTGGTTCGAGTTCACGAAAGAGAAACCTTGCTGAAGGGCATCGCACCTGAAGTAGCGGAGATGCTGAAGGTTCGCATGGTATCGCAGGACGTGTTTCGCGCTCTTCGACTCATGAAGCCTATCCGTCAAATCGAAACAGTTGAAATGATGATTTCAGCCAACTGCTTCACGAGAAATTATGCGCGGATGGTATTAGCTGCATCTCGCCCTGAGATGCTGGTCGAAACAAAGAAAAAACCGAGTGACGTAAGTGCCGTCGACATTGCCCGAATGGAGCGAGAAATGGAAAACCTGCAGCATGATTACAAGCAGGTTGAGGATACTCTGGGCGAGACGATGTTGGTTCTGGTTGTAGCAAAAGGTTATCTCGTGCGCATCCTGCGTAACGAAACAATCGCAGGTTATGTTACTCGCTACTACGCAGAGCTACTCGAAGAGCTGGTGTCCATCATGGAAGCAGTAACCTCTGACGCGAGGCAGCTTGAACGGGAGTAGCGCTTGCCTGCTACGATCACCTCTTCACCGAGGACTCACCATGCCCAACTCAGACCTGCTCCCTTCCCTACTTTACAAGCTCAATGAAAACCAGCTCGCCTTGGAAGCCGCCATTATGGAGCTGACGTTATGGGTTGAGCAGCGTGGCTCATCAGAAGTCGCCGGCAATGTGCGAGGCGCTCTGCAAGCGATCGACCGGAATGAAGAGTTCATCAAGATGACCTTGGCAGTGCTAATGACGCCGGAGTGACCCAGTCGTCGCCCTACCCTCGCGGAAAAACGCCGCCTCGATTACTGTATATCCAAACAGTATCCGTTAAGGCATCACCGTGGACCCGTACGAAATCGAAGACACCAGCGACTGGCTGGGCAGTCCGACCAGGCTCGAAACTTTGAAGCACTACGCGAGCATGCTCGAGGAGGATATTCAGGCGATGAAGCGGGAGCTTCGTGCAGCCAAGGAAAATATCACCGGGCTCATCACAATGAACGATGAGTTGTCCGCCGATCTCCTAAGAAAGCGTACGTGGATCGCCAACCTCGAATCGGAGACCACCGAGCAGTTGACCGACATCCAACGGCTGAACAGGATTCTCGACCAGAAAGAAGCCGTCATTCGGGAGCTGCAGGCGATCAAGCTGAATCACAGGAGATGACTATGTGCGGACGACTTTCCCAATACCACGGTATCCACGACTTCGTAGCAGCGCTGAACATGCCTAACGCGCTGATCAACAACGCAGGTGATCAGCCGTTCGAGCGGTACAACGCTGCGCCCACTACTCAACTCGCGATCTTCCACCAGGAAGGCGAGTACCTGCACGCCGATATGGTTCGTTGGGGATGGCGGCCGCACTGGGCAAAGGACCGCGCCGCGCCGATCAATGCCCGAGTGGAGAAAGTCGCTCACGGTCCCTTCTTCCGGGCGATCTGGCCGCACCGGGCAATCATCGCGATCGACAACTGGTTCGAGTGGGTTGATGAAGGTGGTCCGAAGAAACAGCCATATCTGATCCGCCACCGCGATCAGTCGCCGATCCTTTGCGCTGCAATCGGCCAATACCCGAACGCAGAGCATGAACCAGGTGAGCACGACGGATTTGTCATCATCACTGCAGACAGTGCGGGCGGCATGGTGGACATCCACGACCGGCGTCCGGTGGCGCTGACACCTGAGCTTGCCCGAGAGTGGCTGGACCCGGCCACGCCAAAGGAACGCGCCGAACAGATGGTGTTGCTACAAGGCGAATCGACTGAGTCGTTCGAATGGTTCAAGGTCGATCGTGCGATCGGCAACGTGCGCAATCACGGTCCTGAGCTGATCAAGCCGACTGAGGTCGGCGGTTTGTTCTAGGAAGTCGAATGTTCTGGTGTGCCGGGAAATGGTCAAGGTGCGCGCCCACGCTTTAATTTTCATATCTGCGCCTACTAAAGTTCATGTTAGCGCTGCCGATATACGCCTGGACGCACCATAATTATTAAGGACTACCCAAATGAAGCAGTATGCTATCCACCTGACTGCATTAGTCGCCTCCCTCTCTTTGCTCTCTCTTGCTGGCTGCTCACAAGAAGAGTTGGAATGGCGAAATGCTCAGATGTCAAATGGGATAATCTATCAGGGAACGGCCAACAAGCCATTTAGCGGCTCCATAAAGCATATGCCAGAGAAAAACATCGGCATGTCCTATGGATGGAACGATATGTTGGTGGCATACAACAAAAGCATGAACAGCATCAAAGCGGCAAATCAAACTTGGATTGGCCAGCCTTGGGTATGTGACGTCAACGCCAAAGAAGGAAAGCTCTCTGGGCCTGCCACTTGCTATTCTTCATACTCCAACTCTAAAAGATACGAAGCCATATTCAAAGATGGAGCTTTGACTGGCGATGTTTCGATTTACAGTGAAGACGGAAAAACTATTCTACTGAAGGGCGAGATGAATCAGGGGGCTCTAGACGGGAAGCTTGAGATATACAGCCCAAAAACAGGAAAAATCATAGGTCAGTACAACATGACCGATAAAAAAATTGATGGCAGCCAAGAAACGTTTGACGAGCTCACTGGGAACGTTATTTATCAAGCGCAAGCGAAAAATGGGAAATACATTGGCGATGTAAAAACATTTAGCGCTGAAGGGAAAGTTACATCCGTGATTTCCTATGTCAATGGACTTAAAGAAGGCACAGCACGACAATGGGATACAGCTAGCGGTCGCCTGTTGATTGAGGCCAACTACCACCTCGGACTGCTTGAAGGAGAGCGTACAGAGTGGAATCCAGATGGTAGCCTGTTTACGCACTCACTCTACGCTGGTAACGCGATGGTGAAAGAGTTGCCACTCGATAACAAAACTAACGATTCCGATACTGCGGTTACTATGGTCACAAAGATGGTGGCATCAAATAGCGCAGAACAATGCTCAGATGCATGGATTGCCGCTTTCCACAAAGAGGCAGGAGAGGACGCTATGATTTCGTCGGATCAGCTAGGTGAATGGGAAGTTTGGTGCCAAGAAGGGAAAATGCCGTAAGGCAGTAATTTAGAGGAAGCCATACTGAAGTCCGGCCACAATCTTCCTAGCCAAGACTTACGGTACATCCTTAAAGAAAACATGACGCCCAAGCTTCAACGTCTGCTTAGCGTTTTTCGCCCAGACAGGAGGCTTCGGCATTGTGGTTGCATAGTAATGTGTCGCTCCACCGGTTGGATCGGGCGTTGTGCCCGCCATAACTTGGTCAGCCGCCTTCAACGCCTGAGCGTATTGCGCAGCCGGAATAGTCTTCACGCCGCTCAGGTAGGCGTAGTTCGGATCGCTCTTGTTCCAGCAGCTGAACTGCCACGGCTTCTGGCAGACACCTGCGTAGCCTTCGCCCCACCATGACTTGACCTTGCCGTCGAATACGCGATTGCGGATGGTCCAGGCAACTGCAATCTGGCCAGCCGGTGATTCGCCGCGAGCCTCACCCCAAAGAGTGCGGGCGAGAATGTCGCGTTCTTGATCGGTCACTGTCATAACTTTTCTCCAGGCGAAAAAAAACCCGCGAGGGCGGGCTGCTTGTTGTTCGGATAGCGGTCAGCAGTCGGTTGCATCCGAGAAATCGGGTAGAGTTTTCAGGTATTCATATCCCTGCTGTATCGGGTTTTCTCCATGCAAGTTATAGGAACACTGAATACTCTCGTTGTTGAACGGCATCTCAGAACTCGATGCTGTGTAATGGACGACGAAGTCAAGACGCTCATTGCCTGGACTGATCGTGACCCCACTGATCCGGATGTATGCGTTCTCAATGGATATACCGCGGAAATTGATAGTTTGCTTGAGAGCCATAAGTACCTCGAAATAACGTGAACCCCTGTGATCGGGTGCCCTGGAGTTTAAAATTTTACGGCGGCGTAACCTTCACGAATCCGCTAGCGTCTTTATATATGGCCTCGGTTGCGCCAGGGACTGCAGTGGTCAGCCCGAAAAAACGTATAAATCCTGCCGGATCTATAACAATCTTGCTCGCGCCGTTTTGTTGTATTGCGACAGTCTTGCCGGCAGCACTGTTGACCGTAATCGAGCCGTCATAGGCTACGATAACCCGCGCAGCTCCAGCGCCATCATGCAAGGTTAGTTTGCCGTTACCTCCGTTCTCTGTTGAAACGCGAACATTGCCTTCACGATCAAGAAGCCGGACTTGGTTTGCGTCAAAAAGCTCTGTTCGGAAGTTGTTAACGCGAACTCCGCCAGTTCCATTCTTCCCAGCGTAAATTGCGGCGTTCGCCGCGTTGCGGACATTTAGCCCGCCGGCGGACAGGTACTCGATAGCCGAGTTAGAGGGGTCCGCAGAGACAAATTTTACAAGACTCGCATTGAGGGAACCGACGGTAAAAACCTGGGCGGTCGCGCTCTGTGCGCCTTGCAAAAAAGAAACCGAGGATGTGTAAACATCTGCTTCGCACCGGTTGAATTGACTGCGACCAAAAGCTACAAAGCAAGCCGAAGTGAATGCAAAGAATCGACCACCCCGTACCACGTTTTGCGTGCATAGCGAGGGTGAGCTGTGATCGACAAATACACCGCATGTGGAATTCTCAATCGCTTTAATGCTTAAAATTTCCGTGCCCCAAGAGTTCGCCAGGTGCCAAACTTTACCGAAACTCGCTGAAACAATAGAGGTTGTCGCGCCACTAGTGCCGCCGACTATCGTGTCTAGCGAGCGCGGAACATAAGCAGAGGACCCGTTTGATGGTGTGATTACCCTCAGATCGGAGCCAGATATAGAGGACACGACGGCCTTGTATCCGTCACCTGTAGTTATGGTCTCGCCAACAACAAAACCCGCCGAACTGCTAACTGTGATGCGTGCTGCTTTTAGGTTTCCGCCTGCGCAGGCGATGAATTTATTTCCCCCGCAGTTATAAGTACTCGAGCCTACAAGGAATGCGGTACCAATTGACGTTTCCCCTGCGCCGGACACGGCATCAACGTTAAAAAATGTGCATTCGTTAGCGGCTGACAACACGAACAGAAGGCCGTCGCGGTCAGCGGTATGCTGCCCCGCGTTACCATCCCATATTGCGAGGCAGTTGCTAACTAGGAAGCCTTGCGTTACTGAGTGGGCGTCTCGCGAAGACTTGCCAAGCTCAATGAGGTGTGTGTAGTAGCGAATGAATTGGACCCGCTCAATAGACGACGAGTTACGTCCGCCCCCAATCCAGATGCCCTTAACATCTGTGCGGTTGCTGAAGTCGAGCGACATATCGACGATGTGGCAGTTATACAGGTCGTCGCCACTTAATACATAAGCCGCCTCCCATATAATCATCCACTTGCCAAGCAGTGCTGGCCCCGAATCAGCGGAAAAAACGCCGGTTGTTGCTTGGAGTATCGTGGCCCCCTGGCCCGCCCCGGAGAGGGTGGTATTTACCGACTTAACGACCAGCGGATTGGATATCCGGTAGATTCCCTCAGGGAAGTACAGCGTTGCGCCGCCAGACCTCTGCTGCGTGGTCAAGAAGCTATTGGTGATAGAGTCCAGCGCCGCTTGAATAGCGGCAGTATCGTCCGCAACGCCATCGCCAGCTGCGCCAAAGTTCTTGACGTTGACCACTTGAACCGTACCCGCAACCATCCACGAGCCTTTATCCCGGTCAGTATGATTGGAGAGATCCTGGCGAATCGTTTGATCGTTTCGCAACACCAAGTGCGTCTGGTCAGTCGCCCATATCCCGGTAAGCGCGTATGGAAATAAAGCGGGCCGACGGACTGTGTACAGATTTTCGTCGCGTGCTACAAGCTGCGAAACTCTTTCAACCTGAAGTGGCGTACCGTCCACATAATTTAGCGGGGGATTTTCAAATCCTGTCGAGTCCAAGTAGTCGTTAAACTGAATTTCACGAAGACTTTGATCAGCGCCGAACTCGTCCTCTCGGCGAGTCTGGTCGGAATCAAACTCAGTTTCTCGGCGTGCCTGGTCTGCGTTGTGCTCACCCTCCATCCCCTTCCACGACTTTAGTGAAACCCCCAGTCGGTTGGGATGAGATACGCCGTCCCCGGTCATCAGGTAATCAAGGTCCTCCGCGTTATCAATCAAGTCTTTCGGGGAGGACGAGCCTGGCGGATTGCCGGTGTTATAGGCCATGGTTATCTTGCTCGCAGAGTACGCCAGCGGCGCCGCGAAAGACGCGGTACCGAGGGCGCTGAGTTTTAATAAATTCCGGCGATTAACCATGACGACCAAACCTAAGAAACGGGAACGGTCGGCAGTATACCGGTAGGGATGTCGTGTGTTCGTGAAGGCCAGGATGGCCAACACTGGGCTTTGATCAGCCGAGGTGGCGAGGCCACTTCTGGGTCATGGCCCTATCGAAGATGTCGGAATGCAGAACGTACTCCGGAGCAGCCAGCCACTCTTTACCAATCAGCGGTCGCTTCAGCAGCCAGAGCTGAGCAGTGAAGCGCCAGTGCTTCAGCTTGGTCAGGTAACCACCCTTATAAATATCGTCGAACTCGGCGGTATACTTATCGAGCCCAAGCGGCGTCAGCAGTGGGCATTCGAACTTCTTCACGCCTGAGACAAGCGTGTACTCCCACCACGCTTCGAACAGCTGCGCCTGGCCGGCATCGAGCTCCCAGATCACATTGACGAGCACTGGGACGTTCTTGAACTTTCGCCGAGCCTCGCTCCTGCCGTTGCCAAGCTTGGAGCGCGTCATGGGGCTGACAGGCTCAAGCCCATAGTTCTCCCGCAGCGGATACGGCAGGCCTTCCGGGTAATCGATCATGGCCAATCCTTATGCGGGGGCGATGGAGTTGTCGTAGGTGTAAACGCGGGCGTCATAGGGCATGCCCTTCATGGCCACGTTTCCGTTTGATGGATCAGATTTGGTGACCAGAACCGGGTAGGCCCACTTGCCGTCGGGTCCGAACAGGATCTGCGGCAGGTTGATGTCATGGCTGGTGTCCGGATCGAAATCCAGGTCGGCGATGAACACCTGGTACTCATCCACCTGAGTCGCTGGATAGGGACCGGAAAGCGTGCCGTCAGGCCGGCTGAAGCCGATCTTGTGCGCACCACCTGCTGACCAGTCGAGCGGCTCGGTTGAGGTGATGACGAATCCGCCGGTGACAGGCTGGACATCCTCGATCTGCGCGCTCTGGCAGGTGCCAGGCGCATTTCCGGCCACTGCGCAGAAGCTCAGGTAGCCCGAGTTCATGCCGGCCATGGTCGTTTCCCAGCCATACACGTCCTGCCGGAATTTCTGGTGACCGCGACGGCGCATGCCGAAACGGTAGGCCTGATTCCTGTTGCCGACTCCTGGCAGCTTGAGCTTCTCGACCTTCTGCCCGGCATCGCCAGGCCACCGGCATTGCACGGTTTCCCATGCCCAAGTGGTGCTCGAGTAGAACTCGACATCCACGCCGTCGAAATCGTTGGCCGACGAGTGCGGGCCATTGATCACCAGCGGCTTCTCGGTCATGTTCTGCGGCGAGTAGGTCTGAGTCTTCGGGCCGTATTCGCGATCGAACGCAGCCCGCGGCTCATCCCGCACCAGACTGACCAGTCCGTTGTTGATGGTCAGCTCAGCCCAGCCGCAGGCGAGTGCGTCGTTCAGCTGATCCTTTGCCGTGCTACCGGCGTCGATCGTTCGGTCGTAAGTCTGGCCGGCGCCGTAGAAGACGCCGTGCAGGCGATCCCACTCCGCCAGATCAATATCCGAATCCTCGTAGCCCAATGACTTCAGGATGTACAAGCACCACGGCACGATCTCGCGTGTAGGCTCTGGCGGCAGCCAAGTGCCGGCGTATCGCAATGGCAGCTTGCGGGTAGGCTCGGCGCTTATCTGGCTCTCGGATTGCGAAGACAGGCGATCACCCCCGCGAATCTTGGCCGACATAATCGTCATGCCCGGATAGCTCGCAGGCCGCACCTGGCGCAGCGCACGGAGGTTGTACCAGTTGATGTCGTCCTGCTTTTCGCTATCGATGCGACCGGGCTGGCTCACGAAGCGCTTCTTGATCCGAGACTCAGGGTTTCTCATCGGATACGGTAAGTCCGTCCAGTAGGTGAAACCCTGGGCGTCACGGCTGCTCCCCGCGTGTTCCTTCTCGATTGCAGTCCAGGGACCAGCCAAATCACCATCGCGGAATTCAAAAGTGTGGAACGAGCGCACCTCATAGATCTGGCCTTCCCGACCGATACCGCAAAGCCCGTTCGGGTGAAACACAGTCCACTCAAGGCGAGTGACCAGTTCCCCGTCCGGACTTGATTTGAAAGGCCCTCGATAGCCGCCCTCAAGGTTCGACGGGTCAAGTGTGATGGTGCCGTTCACCGTCTCCATCAGGTTGAATCCAGGCCACCCAGCATCAACCGGCCCTGCGGAAGTCAGACGATCCACCACCATCACCGTGGAGCTGAAGGCGGTGATCCGGTAGCGCAGGCCGCGCGGGCCGATGGTTGCCAAGCCAGAACCCAGGGCCAGGCCGACAACTGGTGTGCCGCCGTCGTAGTCCAGGGTCATTTGCGCCGGAACTTCAGCCGTCCCAGTGCTGGCCGGTGTGCCTGTGGTGTTGGTCGGGCTGCTGCCGAGGATATCGGCGCCGCCGGTGGCCACCATGGTTTCGCCGCCGAAGGTGCCGAACTGCGTGATGAGCAGGCGACCAGATGAAGCGCTGGCAATGAACGGGGCTGAGCCCTTGGCGGTGTTGAATGCCGACACCAAGCCGGCAAGGTTCGTGGTTGCCGTGGTCAGGTTGACCGCGTACGGCGTGCCGCCCAGCGTCACGGTGACCGACAGCGGAGTGACGTTGAAGTCGTAGCGCGCCGGGATGCTCGATCCGAGGATGGTCGACGCGGTACCCGATGTAGGCGGCACCGCCGGCGAGTAAGGCGTATAGCTGTTGACGACGTAGTTGCCAGCATTCGCCCCGGCCACCTCGATCAGCGTGCCCGGCGTTGGGTTGAGCATCTCCAGCGGGCCTTGCACGATGTCCCGCCCTGCCCCGCCATCCACGACGGTGTAGTTGTAGGGAGCCTGGACGCGAATCACCAACCCGCTTTCCCAGTCATCCGGAAATGTCCCGGCGCCAGCGGGTATCGATATCGAGTGGCCGTTGAACTGGTAGGCAGACGCAGCGGAAGACGGCGCAATGCTTTTCGACTCGGTCATTTCGAGACCTGCCGAACCGCTGGAGCTGGCCCCGACTTCGCCGACGTTGTACCAGAGCATCGAGGCGGTATCGCCAAGCACGCTTGCACCTGGTGCGTAGACCGTCACCTGTGCGTCGGCGCCCAGCGAGATCAGCGGCGTGTCGCCGACTTTGATGGTGTTGATTGGAATGTCGACATCGCCCTCGGAAACGTACAGCAGCATCTCCACCCACTGCTCGCGAGGCGCGGCGAACCAGGTGCGCGGCTCGCTCAGGTAGGAGGGGAACACCTTCTGCTTGCCGACAACGTGGCGAATGGTTTCGCCCAGTTTGACCTTGTTGCCTCGGGCGCTGGCTTCCCGGAGCGGGTCGCCCTGCTGGGTGCCGGCCGTCGATGGCATGCCGGGCATCTTTGGCATGAGCCATTTGCCGACGGCTTGCACGCCCTTGAACAAAGCGATCGCCATCGAGAACGGGTCGGTGCCTTTCGGCTCGCGCCAGATCTGCACATGGTCAGCGGGTTTGAACTTCACTTTGTGCCATAGGTGCGGCTCGATGATTTCGCCGTTGAGCTCAATGCTGATCGGCGCACTCTCCCGCCGCTCGTACCCTGGCGCCTGCGACTTCAGCCACACTTCCAGGGACATGCGGCGATTGGTCTTGAAGGTCGCGATCGGCGCCGAGTCGGCGATCTTGTTTGGGAAAAATTCGATCATTTGTAATACACCACTCTCGGATAATCGGATTCGAAGTCGCGCACTGTGCGAACCCGCACGCCGCCCGGGTTGGTGTCGATGACCTTCAACCGGCCTTCGACATCGACCACCACACCGACGTGCGCCATCAGCTGCCCGCGAAACACTGCGGCGATCGCCCCAGGCTCTGGCGGGCACTCTTCCATGCCTTGTTTCAGCTCGCGGTAGGCCACGGTGTTATCCCGCAGGCGGTTGCGCCCAACGCTGCCCAGGCTTGGAAGCAGTGGCAGTCCGAAAACGCCAGCCCTGATTGCCACGCACAAGCCCCAGCAATCGAAGGACAGCGGCCCGCGTGCGCCGTCCACGTATGGGGCGCGCATGTACTTGGCGAGGTAGGTCATATGAAGATGATCCCCGGCGCGATCGCGGCGGTCAGTTTGCGGCGCGGATACTCGGTGCCCAGCAGGTCGAACAGCCCGCAGGTGAGCGTGGCGGTGTCGCCTTCGTACTGTCGATTGAGCAGTGATAGGTGCATCCGCTCTTGGGGGTAGCTCAGGTCGCTTTCCAAATACCGGCGATAGGCGATCGTGACTCGAGCCTCGGCCCGCCTAGCCTCCTCCAGCTTCTGCTGGACCAGGCCGTTGGTGTTATCCAGTCCGATCAGCAGGTTTTGGAATGCGCTGTTGTCTCGAGACGGCAGCGCCTCCTCAAACCCCATGGCAGTGAACAGTGGTGTCCGCCCATCCTCGGTGCCAAGGATGTAGTCGTCATAGCCAGCACAGAACCTGATGGAGTCAGGCCAGATGCTGCACATCGCCTCGATCGTGTTGATGATCATGTCGCTACCCGCAGAGGCGTAGCAGATGGCGATTGGGTTGCTCATTGCCAAATCCTTTTCTGTAGGCATAAAAAAGCCCGCCGAGTTGGCGGGCTTGCGACTTGCTACTTGTGGTTCAGTCTGTTCTGTTCCAGATCTCTCGGACCTGTCCGGCGGGGCCGAAAGTTGTCCCGGCTGCCTTCAACGAGCTCTCCTTCCATTTTTGCTCCGACGCCCGAATGGTCATCGCGATGTCAGCACCAACCGGCCCCTCATGTAGGCAGACGGCAAGCGAACGGCCAAGCATGACGCCTACCAGCTCAAGTCGCGCTCTGATCTCATGCATAGGCGTAGACGCCGTCAGCTCGCCAACACCAAAGAACTTCGCCAGAAAGCCCGCGAGCTCCTTCCCGAAGTCGTCTTTGTTCCATTCGATGTCATTCATAATCAATATCCTTGCCGACTCAGTCCGTAGGAGTGCTCTAAAACGTTGTTGAAGTCGCCATTGCCCTGGGCCACGCCCTGGACCAGATGGGCTTCAACCTCTTGGATGATAACCCGCAGTCGTCCGGCCTCGTCCGTTTGCGTGCTGACCCGAGCAGATGAGTAGTTGTTTATTTCTACACTCATGCTCGGAGCCGCCGACGGAGCGTTTGGCGCTGATCCACTCGACGACTTGGAGCCGCTTGCGCTGATCCCGGCAGGCATCGCATCGCCGCGGCGCATGGCCTCGACTGCTGCCACGCCGCCTGACCGGTTGATGTCGGCCTGCGACCAAACCACTTCGCCCTTGTGGACGATGCCGGCCGGCTGATTGACGCCGCCGGGGCCTGTGTAGCCGCCCTCGGAGAAACCCTTGATCAGCGCGAAGGCCGCGAGCAATGCGCCCCCGCCGACGACTGCTGCTGCACCGAACGATCCGATGGACGCAACGAGAGCAGCAGGCAGCCAAGACGCCAGCGTGGTGCCGGCTGCTGCTACTTGGGCAGTTGTGGTTGTTGCTGTTGCCGCAAGAGACGACGCAGTAGCCACGCCATCCGCCGCGACCTTGGCCGTTGTAATAGCGGCCTCTTTGCCTAGTTCGGCGGTCATTTCGGTTGAAATTCCTGCCATCTTGGCAATGTGCAAAGCCTGCTCGGTCTGCCCAAATGCGAGCTTGATACCCTGCAGCACAAGCCACTGAGCGCCCATCTGGCCAAGTCCATCGAGGACCGTCCGGGCAAGGCTGTCGAAGACGCCGCGAGTCACCTCGCCGAAGCTCTGTCCGTCCAGCGCCATCTTGCTGAATGCGCTTCCGTATCCCGCTGTGACCGTGTCCAGCGAGTCCGTCATTATCGTTTCGGTCTGGTAGGCCACGTCCGCGACCTTGGCCTGGTAGTTATCCCATCCGGCCGTGATCCCGTTCATCCAGTTGGCTTGCGCGGCATCCACCTGGGCCCAGCCGTTCTCCATGATGGCGATCTGCTGGGGGAACATCTCATTGGTGATGTCGATCTGCGCTTGCAGGGCTTGACGCTGCTTCTCGCCCTGGGCGTTTGCCAGTTCTGTGCGAAGGCCGAGGATCTTGTCGTTGGTTTCCTTCTCAAGCGCCAATCGCTCTTGGGCTCGAGCGGCCTGCTCACCACCGATGCCGACTGCCGCAGCCTGCGCATTCGCGGCGTCCTGCTGGTTCTGCAGTTGTTTCTGTATCTGTAGCCGGTATTGCTCAGCCTGAGATAGCTCGCCGGTCTTGGCGATCAGGGCCGAGTAATTGATCGAGGCCTGGGCCATTGCCTGCCCGTATTGCTCCTGAGTAATGCGGCCCTTATCGAAAAGCTGATCAAGCTGGCCTTGCTCTTCTACCAGCAGTCTTGCTGCCTGACCTACTGGGTCGTACTGGCTGTAAAGCTTGGCAAAGGCGCTCTCTGCTTGCTGGATGCCCTTGAGCGAATCTGATTGAGCCTTGAGCGAGGCAGCTGATGATTTCTTGGCGGCCTCTTCGGCTGCTTTCTTGGCGTCCTTTTCCTCTGCGTACTTGAGCAGAAGCTTTTCCTGCTCTGGCAGCAGCTTGCCCAGCTCGCCGGCCTCGATGGCGTAGCGGACGCGCGCGGCCTCAGTGTTTTCGCCTTGTAGTGCCGCCTGCTTCTTGAGGTTGGTCAGCAGCTTTTCGTATTCGGCATTTACAGCAGCAGAAGGCGCATCGCCTTTTGGGGTTGCGCCACCTGCCGCACCGGAATCCTTCGCAAGCTTTGAGGTCAGCGTTTTTATCGTGTTGGCGCGGGACTGAAGGCCGGCAATCTCGGCGTCGATCTCGGCCCGGTTGTAAAACTTGAAGTTGAAAAATGCTGTGTCGTTTGCGTCTCCAGACAGTCTGGTCCTGGCTGATTGGAGATCACGGATCCCGGCAAGAGTCACACTCAGTTCATTGTTGAGGCCGGCGACCGTCTGCTTGTTCTCCCGAAAGAAGTCGAGAAATTCGCCAGAATTGAACCGGTCCATGGCGCCGGCGAGTGACGCGATGCCCTGGGCAAGTCCACTGCTTGCGCCTGTCGCCTGATCGAGCTTGCCGATGGTGACGATCAGCGCGTTATTGAATGCGGTGAAGGACTGGCTGACAGTCAAGTTCAGGCTGCTGCTCAGCTCGTCGACCTTGTCCTTCTGGCTCTGGAGCGCTGTAACAATGGCGGCCGATGTCAGCTTGCCCTCGGCGCCCATCGCACGAAGCTGCCCGATGGTGACGCCAAGCCCGCGAGCAATGGCCTGGGCCAGCGCTGGGGTTTGCTCCATGATCGAGTTGAGTTCGTCGCCGCGCAGCGTACCGGATGCCAAGGCCTGACCAAATTGAACCATGGCGGCATCGGCCGCTTGAGCGCTTGCACCGCTGAGCGCGACTGTCTTGGCAACGGTTTCCGTGACGCTCGCGACTTGCTCAAAATTCAGACCGAGCTGCTGGGCGTTCTGCGCGATTCGCTGGTAGACCTGCGCCGTCACTTCAAGAGTTTGGCGGGAATTCTGCGCGACCTGGTAGACAGACTCTTGGGCGAAAGCGAGCTGCTCAGTTCCTTCGGTCACCAGACGCAGACGGTTGGTGATGTTGGTGTACTGATCGGCAGCTGCGGCGATTTTGGAAATACTGAAGGCGGCGGCCAGTGGCGCAGCAAGGCCTGAGGCGGCAGAGATCAGCTTGCTGGTCTGCCCCTCAAGCCCTTTGACGTTCGAGGCGCTCGAAGAGGCGCTCTTGCCCATGCTGTCCATAGAGCTGCCGGCCTTGCGCATTGCTGGGTCGACCTTGTTACCGGCCGTCTCCAGCGAGCCCAGTTCCTTGCGCATTGCCTCTGCGTCACGCTGCGCGCCACGGGAATCAATCGTTATCGCGAGTCGTGATTCTTGAGACATTCTCCAAACTCCAGGCACAAAAAAACCCGCTCAAGGCGGGCTTCTTCAATAAATAATTTTAGGCGGGTATTTTCTCAAGGTCGGACTGGCAGTGCTTGCACTTGATGGCCTCGATGTTGACGATCTCAGCGCACATCGGGCACTTGCGGTACAGCGATGAGACGCCAAACTTCTTGGCTATCTCCAGGCTCTTCTCCTGATCGATGCCGATCGGGTTTACGAGCCAGGCCGCGAACAGTGCAAATACCGAGAACAACAGCCCCAGAACAAACCACGATCCCGCGCTTCGGCCTTTCTTGCTGGCGACGTACGCGGTGCCGGCCGCGACGGCCGCCCAGATAATCAAATACTCCATGCCAATCTCCCTGTCAGTTACGGGAAATCTAGCATTATTGCCGGGTGACCACCTACTTCTCGGCGCCCTTCTTCTTGCTCTGTTCGTCTTCCCAGTGTTTGCGGAATACGTCGTCCAGGGCAAAGATCGCCTCGTCAAAGTCGCGGCGGGCGACGGACGATCCGTAGGCAGCCAGGTAATCAGTGATCGCGCCGAGCGAAATCGGCGCAGGCGCAGCGGCCATGCCGACATACTGCCTGCCTCGGCTGATCGCGTAATAGGCGGTCAACAGCTCATCCCCTACTGCGTCAATCTCCGGCTGGTCCGGTATTGCTACCCTCAGGCGCTCGCGGACTTTTCTTTTGCGGTCGTTCGACTCGCCCGCCCACTCGATCGCCCACCGGTAGGCTTCGATGGCTTTCCCAGGGTTTCCGCTGCTTGCTCCTTCTGGCGAGTCGCGATTGCCTGGGCAGTGGCCATTACCAGGTAGTAAACCTGTGGCAGCTGCTGGATCAGCAGTACGCCTCGCTCCGGGGTGTAAGTGGCTTGAATCGATGGGTTATCCGCTTCAGCTACACCTTCCCAATCCACGATCAGATGCTTGCAGGCCAGTTCGGTGAACAGTGAGTCTGAGTCAAAGTCGACCGTTTCGTCATTGCCGAGCACGCTGAATCCAGGGGTCCCGATGCCGCTCTTGCTCGACATGGCCGCGACGTGACGCATGATCATGCGGTAATCGCTCTTGTAGCCTTCCTTCGCCGCCGACGCCACCTTGATGCGCAGGCCTGCAACCGGCTCAATCCAGCGGGTACTGATCGCGTCGAGCAGCTCTTTCTTCTGCAGAATAAAGATCATACGAATCCTTGTTGCCGCCCCGGTGCAGGGCAGCGGTCGTGAGGTTTAAACAGTGACGGTGATGTTGCGGGTTACCGTCTTGCTCGGATCGGACACGCTTGTTGCGGTCGCTACGGCGGAGCCTGCGGCAATGCCAGTGACCAAACCCGATGGCGAGATGGTTGCCTTGGTCGGATCGCTGATCGACCAGGTGACAGCCTGATTCGCGCCGGCTGGGCTGACGGTGGCGGTTAGCTGCTGCGTTGCGGCTACGGCAATCGACACGGAGGCCGGAGCAACCGACACGCTGGTAGGTGCCACATACGGCGCCCGGGTGATGGTTGGCGGCGTGCGGCGGGCTGCGACGTTCAGCTCAACCTCGATCACGTCGGTAGCGCCGCCGTCTGGCCAGTCACCGTTCACTTCCATTTCCGGCAGGCTGAAGGTGTATCGACCGTCGCCGTTCTCCAGCGTGAAGCTAAGCGCGATCGAGCCGCCGGTCTGCTGCTTGATCCACAGGGCGTACGATGCAGCGGACCACGCGATGGTGATCGAGCCAGTAGCGCCGAAGATCGTCGGAATGACGTTGCCGACGAATGCGCCGTTGTTGATGCAGCGCTGGGTCTGAACGTTGTTGTCGAACGTCAGGTCCATGGCGCTGATGCAGGTTCCGCTTTCCGGAGTAGCTTCAACGCCATCCAAAGTCAGGCTGGTGAAGTTCTTGAAGTTGAACCGGTCACCATTCACTTCGGGCGCGGCGCTGGCAAAATACGGGGTCGCGTCTACCTTGCCCTCCCAGCCGATCGCCGTCAGGTTGGTGGCGATGGTGATGTCGTCATCAGTACCGAAGGTGAAGGCCATGCTGGCGACCTGGGCACCGCGGGCGATCGAGGACACCAGCACGTCACTGGCAAACGATGCCAAGGAGTAGCTGATACGCTCATCACCTATGGTCAGGACGTTGCCACTCCAGCGGCTGCCAAAGCACGACTCGAGGAAGTCATCGATCGCGCCGCCGTAGCGCCACTTCTGGCCGATCTCGCCAGCGACATCAACGGTGGTCGCCGATGTGCCTTGCGACATGCGGTTCTGCGAGATCTCGTTGTTCTCGGCGGTGTTCTGGGTCGGGCCCAGACCATACGAGGTGCGGATCAGTTCTTTCCAGCCGGTGGCCGGGGTAACGCCCTGCGTCACTTCTTCGACGTAGGCCGTTCTGTTCTTGGCGCCTGAACTCATTGGGTAGCTCTCCTGTAAGGATGTGGTGCTGGGCTCAGTGCGCCCGGTATGGGATCGAAACGTTTACTTGCCAGAAGCCCAGACCGTCGTCGCCGATCAGTGCCGACGAAGCAGCGAAGCACTCGAAGGCGCCCTGGCTGAAGAATTGGAAGTGCTCGACCAGCGTGTCGGCTGCCTTGGTGATGTCCAGCGTCCCCTTGTAGGTCGGAACGAACAGCTGAACCACGATGATCCCGGTCTTGCGCACATGAGGCGTCAGGCCGATCTCTGGAGTGCTGGACAGGCCAGGGAGGTTCGCCAGTCGCGCCCAGATCGGCTTGCCGGCCGGGTCGAACGGAACGTTGTTGTTCGGGTAGTCGACGCTGGTAGCCGGGATGCCGGTCCACTGCGTCATGCGGGTGATGACGATGCTGCGGATCTGTTCGAAGGTCATGAGCTATAGGCCTGTGAGACGCCGGCAAAGGCGACACCGTAGATGCCCGCAGGCGCCTGGGCTGAGTGGCCGTTTTCGAGCGGGACGCTGTAAATCAGGTTGTTCTGGACGAACACTTGCGTGAACGGCTCCAGGCCGGTCATTGCAGAAATTCCGCGGCTGATCGTGTCCGAGCCGCTCGGGTCAATGGTTGCTGTGCTGCTGTAGACCGGTGCGCCGACGCTGACGATGTTGTTTCCCCGGAAGCGCCCGGTATCAACCGGCGACCGCAGGACGATTTCATTGAGCAGGGCCAGGGCAATCACGCGAACGCGCTTCACCAGGTCTTCCTCGACCACTTCAGCGAACAAGCTCGGCGGCGTGCTCCACCCTCTGCTCTTGGCCATGTCACTTCCTCATCTGGATCTCGTAATGAGCAACTGCCGGATCAACACCCGGGTTGACGATGGTGTAAACCGCAGGCTCGCCCGTCAGCAGTTCGATGGTCGTGACCTTGTGGCCGATGGCAGGCTTGTCCGTGGTTTCGTTCGCGAGGCAGATCAGCAGCACGTCGCCGACCTTGATGTTCACGTTGTCGATGCGCCGGCTGTCGTAGTTGTCCAGCACGCCGCGCCCGGTATAGGTCACGGGCTGAGCGGTTGTCTCTTCGGTCACCGGATCGTAAACACCTGGCCCCAGGTATTCACCGGTGAACGGCTGCACCGCATCGGCCAGGTCAGTGTCGAAGGCCTCGGCCAAGTCGGTTTGGATCTCGTCTCGTAATCCCATGGGTCACCTGTACACATCGAAGCTGTATGCGCTTCGGATCCATGGACTGAGGAGTGCCAGCGCGAACTGGACATCACCCGGCTGCGCGATGAGTTTGCTGGTGTCGATCGAGGCGAACGTCTTGCTGGTGCTAACCGATCCGGCTTTCACGGTCTTGGCTTCCAGCGACCCTTCGGTCTTCTGCTGGTAGAGCTTTCCATCCGCTGCCGTCTTGGCGAGCTCGGCGCCGGCCTGTTTCACCTCCACCGGGATGGCATCCATGTCGATGCACGCCAGGTTCAGCGAAGTCATATACGCGTTGGCCTGCATGACCGCGCGCGCCTTCTTGTCATCGGCAGCCCATGTCGGCCCGAGGATGGCGTCAACGTCCGCCACGGTGATGTAGGTAGCCATCAGGCCTCCGCTTGAATGAGTGGGGCCGAAGCCCCGGGTGTTACTGAGCTGCTTTTAGCAGTGCCAACAGTTCAGGCTTCAGATCGCCCGACTTGTAAGTGATGCCCTTTGCCTCCAGCTGCTCTTTGAGTTGGGCGGCTGTCAGTTCAGCAAGGGAATCGGCGCCTTCATCGGCAAGCTTGGTCGCCGCCGCCTTGAGGCTCGCAATCTGGCCGCGCAGACCTTCTGCTTC
>Ga0247812_10000389_pt1 | contig 30848 bp, 29 predicted proteins | sample UWRJL149409B1_FD_178011 | JGI IMG/M metagenome (GOLD analysis project Ga0247812, IMG submission 178011) | Plant litter microbial communities from Arlington Agricultural Research Station in Wisconsin, United States - UWRJ-L149-409B-1 | ecosystem: Environmental > Terrestrial > Plant litter >...
ATTAATTACAAATATGCTAATTGCGATAGCTGTAGCAATACCCGCAGTATTGCCACGGATTATTAAGCAGACACATGGTAAACCAATAGCAATCAATTAATGGCAATAGATACTACTTACAGAACACAGGAAACTGAAATCATGGATGATTTTATGCTTCACGGGGAAGAACTTCGTGATGCACTTGATCAGATTGCGCGCATCAATACGCTTTTGGGTGGAAATAAACTCACTCTTCAGGGAGTAAAAGAACTACTGAAAAATGCAGATAAATCCAAACCGATAGTCATTGCCGATATAGGCTGCGGCAATGGTGATATGTTGCGGATGCTGTCAAAATATGGAAGAAAAAACAATATTAATTTTAAACTCCTTGGCGTTGATGCCAATCCTTTTACGATTAATTACGCCAAAAAATCTTCGGTTGATTTTCCGAATATTGAATATGCGTGTGTTGATATTTTCAGCAGTGATTTCACTTCTGTCAAATATGATATTGCATTATGTACTCTTACCCTGCACCATTTTAGCAATGAGCAGATACTGGATATAATTAGTATCTTTAATAATAATGCAACTGTTGGGATTGTCGTAAATGATCTTCACCGGAGCAAAATGGCTTACCGCCTATTTGAAATAATTTGTAGTGTCTTTAACCTGAACTCCATGTCACGCGAAGATGGCCTGGTCTCTATATTAAGAGGATTTAAGAAAAGAGAGCTGGAAGATTTTTCTAAAAAACTGAATTTAAAAAACTATACCATACAATGGAAATGGGCTTTCCGTTACCAATGGCTAATTGAAAAAAAATGAGTGTAAAAATAGTAACTGTTGCTAAGCAACTACCGCAATATTCACGCACCACCGAAGACATACTTCCGCTTTTGGACGGATGGCTTCAGGGTCAGGAAGAACGTTTTATCAAAAAAGTAAAAAAAATATTTGAAGGCGCAGCCGTTGACAAAAGATATTCAATAATGGATCCTGCCGAAGTTTTTACAGCGACATCATTTGAAGATAAAAATGATATTTACAGCCGTGAAGCTATTATTTTAGGCGAGCAGGTACTTGAAAAAGCATTATCTAAAGCAGGATGGGAACCGGAAACACTCGATTATATCATTACGGTAAGCTGTACCGGAATCATGATTCCGTCATTGGATGCTTATCTTATCAATAAAATGAAACTGAGACAGGATATTGTGCGTTTGCCCGTAACCGAAATGGGCTGTGCGGCAGGAATATCAGGCATTATTTACGCCAAGAATTTCCTTAAGGCAAATCCGGGCAAAAGAGCTGCCGTAATTGCGGTTGAATCTCCTACGGCAACATTTCAGCTGGATGATTTTTCGATGCCTAATATTGTAAGTGCGGCAATTTTTGGTGATGGCGCTGCATGCTGCCTGTTGTCGTCGTATGAAGAGGATTATGGTCCTGAAATAATCAGCGAAGAAATGTATCATTTTTATGATGCGGAACACATGATGGGTTTCAAACTTACCAACAGTGGGCTGCAAATGGTACTGGATATCGAAGTTCCGGATACTATCGCTTCTCATTTTGGCGACATCATCCATCCGTTTTTGCAAAAAAATGATTTAGAAATAAAAGACATCGATCACATGATATTTCATCCGGGAGGCAAAAAAATTGTTACTACTGTCGAATCGCTTTTTTCAGGACTTGGAAAAAATATCGAAGCCACAAAAGAAGTTCTGAAACAGTACGGAAATATGTCGAGTGCCACCGTTTTATATGTATTGGAAAGCATTATGGATACAGCTCCGGAAAAAGGAGAAAAAGGTCTTATGCTTAGTTTTGGTCCGGGATTTTCGGCTCAACGGGTTTTATTACAATGGTAATTTTATATAAAAATAATTATGGAATTCAATGATATCATAGCACAGCTGCCTTACAGCGAACCTTTTTTATTTGTGGATGAATTGCTTCATGCAGATGAAAACGGTATTACCGGAACCTATACTTTTAAAGAAGACCTTGATTTTTACAAAGGTCATTTTAAGGATAATCCTGTAACTCCCGGCGTTATTTTAACGGAAACCATGGCACAGATCGGTATGGTCTGCCTGGGGATTTATTTACTGGGCAATGATCTTAAAAAAAATACCGTCATCGCTTTTACATCGGCTGATATACAGTTTTTAAAACCGGTTTATCCTAATGAAAAAGTAACGGTGATCTCACAAAAAACATTTTTCAGGTTTGGAAAACTGAAATGTGACGTGGTTATGAAAAACGAGGAGGGACAGGATGTTTGTAAAGGAATCGTAGCAGGAATGATTACTACTAAATTATGAGTAAACGCGTTGTCATAACAGGTCTGGGCGTTGCTGCTCCAAACGGAGTCGGCATACCCGCATTTACGGATGCCTTAAGAAAAGGAATATCCGGAATTCGGCATGATCAACAGTTACAGGAACTTCAGTTTTCCTGCCAGATTGCCGGTCAGCCCCAGATTTCTGAAGAATTAAAGTCGGAATATTTTACCGATCTTGAACTTCGGGGATTCAACAGCACCGGTATTTTATATGGTGTTATTGCCGGTATGGAAGCATGGAAAAATGCCGGATTACCTATAGAATCGAAAGATGATCCTGATTGGGACAGCGGAACCATTTTCGGATCCGGAACTTCCGGAATTGATAAATTTCGCGAAAGCATTTATAAAATAGACGACCTCCAAACCCGCAGGCTCGGCAGTACGGTTGTGGCACAGACCATGAACAGCGGGATTAGTGCCTATCTTGGAGGAAAATTAGGTTTGGGGAATCAGGTAACGACCAATTCATCTGCCTGCTCAACCGGTACAGAAGCTATCATTATGGCGTACGACCGCATAAAATCCGGGCTGGCAAAACGCATACTGGCCGGAAGTACAGGTGACAGCGGTCCGTATATCTGGGCTGGTTTTGATGCCCTTAGGGTGTGCAGTTCCAAATACAACGACAGCCCTGATCAGGGTTCCAGACCCATGAGCGCTACGGCCTCAGGATTTGTACCCGGAAGCGGTGCCGGAGCTTTGGTAATCGAAGAGCTGGACACTGCCCTGCAGAGAGGTGCAACCATTTATGCTGAAATTTTGGGAGGAAATGTCAATTCCGGCGGCCAGCGTGGAAACGGAAGTATGACTGCGCCCAACAGCATTGCCGTACAGCGCTGCATTACTACTGCCCTTGCCAATTCCGGAATTTCAGGAAATGATATCGATGCCGTCAACGGACATCTAACGGCTACCACAAAAGACGGCCTGGAAATCGAAAACTGGACTAAAGCATTAGGACGAAACGGAAAAGACTTTCCGTATATCAATTCCTTAAAAAGCATGACCGGTCACTGCCTGAGCGGCGCCGGAAGTATCGAAAGTGTTGCTTCGGTTTTACAGCTTCATGAGGGATTTTTGTTTGCAAACACCAATTGCGAAGATCTGCATCCTGAAATTTCGGCACTTATCGACCCTGAAAAAGTGCCTTTACAAACCATAAACAGAAATCTGAATATAATTGCCAAGGCCAGCTTTGGTTTTGGAGATGTGAATGCCTGTGTTATCTTTAAAAAATTTGAAAATTAATTATGAATAGAGAAGAACTTATTGCAAAACTAAAAGTCATTATCAAGCCTTACACAACAGCTGAAGAAGCGTATGATAACCTCACGGAAGAAACGGATTTCATTAACGATCTTGCTATCAATTCGGCGAATCTTGTTGATATCATTCTGGATATTGAAGAAACATTTGATGTTGTGATTGACAATACGGACATGGAGCGCATGCTGGATGTAAAAACTGCTGTCGAAATCATAGAAACCAAACTCTCGGCTAAATGATCGGGAATGATGTAATAGATCTGGTTCAGTCCCGCCGGGAAAGCAACTGGCAGCGAAAGGGCTATCTGGAAAAGATTTTTACAGTTGAAGAGCAGATTCTTATAGCAGAACATTCCAATCCTGAAATCATGGTCTGGATGCTTTGGAGCATGAAAGAAGCAGCCTATAAAATTTACAACCGTAAAACAAAGGTCCGGGAATATATTCCTAAAAAGCTGGCATGCAGTTTATTTACTCAAAAAACCGACTTTGTTTTAGGTCACGTCAGCTGTGGTAAAAATCTTTATTATACCAAAACTTATATTTTTGAAGAAAACCTGCATACAATTGCCGTAAGCTGTTCTGAGGATTTAGAGAATATAATTGAAATCAACAAAAAGACAATTGTAAAAGACCAATATGGGATTCCCTATCTACAAACAAAAAACGCCAATATCATGCAGGATGTGTCTGTCAGTCATCATGGGCGTTTTGAAAAAATAGTCTGCATCAGTAAAATTACAATTGACTGAAACTAGTAAATTCATTTTAATCTTGAATCAAAAATCAGATCTTATGATTAAAATACAGTTCGGTTTTTGCCTTTTAATCCCCTATGTCTTGAGTTGTATTTTTTTTTAATTTTTAAGGAGTCAACATGATATAAAGTATCTGTTAGTTTTTTTTTCAAAACAATCAGGGAATCATTATAATCAAATTCCTGATAGACTGCAGTGTCGGAAAAATCATCCTTATTTTTATCAAAATTTTCTGTATTTCCAATATTAGAAGTATCACTTCTATCTTCATCATTATTTTCATCGTGATTCCCTGTCTTAGTTTCGCATGAAAATAAAAACACTAAAGCAGAAATCATGAGTTTATATTTAAGCAGCAAATCCATAGTAATTTGGAATTAAACAGTTGTGCTTTCTAAAGTTATGAAATGAAATTTATAGCTTTTTACAAAATTACCTCTCGACATTATACAATTTAAACACCATCAGGGTTATTTGTTTAATCTCTACAATATTCTAACTCTCACTACTATAGCAAAGGATTATAGCATTTAATGATTGACTGATTTTTAATATAACTTTTCTTAATTTATTTATAAAACTTCATTAAACAGCTGTTAATTTTTAACAGGAACTCTTTGAACATATTATCATAAAATGTATATTTGAGTGTATATTCGAATATTTTATAGCGTGCAAAAACAATCAAAATTAGACGATTTCAAATTTCCTAAAACACCTACTGGTGTTGACGGTCTTGATGAAATTACAGATGGCGGTTTCCCAAAAGGACGCCCAACATTAATCTGCGGTGCCGCCGGCTGCGGAAAAACATTGCTGTCCATGCAATTCCTTATCAAAGGGATTACAGAATTTAAGGAACCCGGGGTTTTCATGTCTTTTGAAGAGCCTTCTGATGACCTTACCGTTAATGTCAAATCGCTTGGATTTGATCTTGAAAAACTGAAAGCCGACAAAAAGCTCGTAGTAGATCACGTCCGCGTGGAACGTTCCGAAATTGAAGAAGCGGGAGATTATGACCTTGATGGATTATTTATTCGTTTAGGACATGCTATCGATTCCATAAAAGCAAAACGTGTCGTACTCGATACCATAGAATCACTTTTCGCAGGGCTTGACAATCAGGCTATTTTGAGAGCTGAATTGCGAAGGTTATTTCATTGGCTCAAATCCAAAGGTGTAACCGCAATTATAACAGGAGAACGCGGTGAAAGTACTTTAACGCGTCAGGGACTTGAAGAATATGTTTCCGATTGCGTAATTCTTTTGGATCATCGTGTTATCGAACAGGTTTCTACCCGAAGATTGCGTATCGTGAAGTACAGGGGTTCTACCCATGGTACAAACGAATATCCTTTTTTAATTGATGAAGACGGAATTTCAGTATTGCCAATCACTTCTTTAAAATTAGACAATGAAGTTTCATCAGATGTCATTTCAACGGGAGTTCCCGGATTAAACGACATGTTTGACGGAGGAGGATTTTATCGTGGAAGCAATATTTTGGTATCCGGAACAGCAGGTACGGCCAAAACAACTGTTGGCTGTTATTTTGCCAATGAGCAATGTAAAAATAACGAAAAAACTATCTATTTTGCCTTTGAGGAATCACCGCAACAGCTGATCCGAAATATGAAATCGATAGGAATTGACCTTGAAAAACATATTAAAAAAGGACTGCTTCAAATTCATTCTTCACGCCCGTCCTTAAACGGTCTTGAAATGCATTTGCTAACCTTAAGAAAATTAATTAAGGAATTTAAGCCTACCACAATAATTATTGACCCGATAAGCAATCTGATCACTGTAGGAAGTGAACAGGAAGTACGATCGATGCTGGTAAGGCTGATCGATATGCTGAAAGCCAATAACATTACCGCTTTATTGACTTCCTTGAACAAACAAACAGATGCCGTGAGACCGGATCTGGCAGAAGAATCGGTTTCTTCTTTGGTAGATACCTGGATTACGGTTCGAGATATGGAAGGCATTGGCGAAAGAAACCGCGGTATTTTTATTATCAAGGCAAGAGGAATGGGACATTCCAATAAGGTTAGGGAATTTATCATAACTGGTAAAGGAATAGAATTACTGGATGTAGAATTAGGACCGGACGGAATCCTGACTGGTGCTGCAAGACAGTCACACCGTTTCAGCAAAACCGTATCGGATATTAAGCTTCAAAACGAAATCAGCAGAAAAGACAGGGAAATTGCCCGTAAACGCAAGGTTTTGGAAGCCAACATAGAAGCGCTCAGAAATGAATTCGAATCTGCCGAGGAAGAATTAAGTATTCTTCGCGCAACAGAAGAATTACAGGCTAAGCTGTCTTCTAAAAAATAGCACCACAATGAAAAAAGAAGTTGTAGCCGAATGGCAATTGCTGCTTTACATAGCAGGGCAAACGCCAAAATCGATCAAGGCGCTTGAAAATATAAAAAAGTATGCCGAAATACATTTAAAAGGCAAATACAGTATCGAAATTATTGATTTGCTTAAAAATCCGCAATTAGCAGAGGGGGATCAAATTCTGGCTGTACCAACACTGGTGCGCAAATTTCCCGAACCTATCCGTAAAATTATAGGTGACCTCTCTAATGAGGAAAGAGTACTTGTAGGACTTAATATCAAACCTATTATAATGGCATAAAAATGGAAGATTCATCGGATGGCTCTGGCACAACCCATAAATTCACACTTTTTGTTTCAGGTATGTCTGTAAAGTCAGGACATGCTATTGAAAATTTACGCAAAATCTGCGATACGTACTTCGCAGATAATTACGAGGTAGAAATCATTGACATCAGCCGTGACAAAGAACAGGCGGTCATTCACCAAATTGTAGCAATCCCTACACTGATCAGGACAGGTCCGGAACCCAGAAGAATCATTCTCGGCGACCTGTCAGACACGGATAAGGTGCTGAAAATACTTAATATAAGGGAAATATAATTTGAAGGCCAACGATAAAAATATAGACGCATTACAGGCAGAAATTGCAGCATTAAAAGAAGAACTTTTTGAATCTAATAGTATTGTTAATGCTATCAAACAAGGAGATGTCGATGCGCTGGTTGTACACAATAACGGAGTTCCCCAGCTTTATTCCCTGGAAACCGCTGACTACACGTACAGGTTACTGATTGAAAAGTTCAGGCAGGGTGCTTTAAGCATTTCGCGAAACGGACTTATCTTATATTGCAATGACTATTTTTCGCAATTGGTACACATTCCGTCAGAAATGATCATCGGAACGTACCTGAGTGAATATCTCGATAATCCGGCGCAGTTTGGTCAGATCATCGAAGCAATAAAATATGGTATTACTACGCATGAAATTCTTTTCAGATACGATCACAACCAAAAGACTTTTCCCGGTTCTATTTCTTTAACCGACCTGGAACCGTCCGTTGAGGCTATCGGAATTGTCATTACCGACCTGACCGAAAAGAAAAAGCATGAAGAAGCGCTTTTTCGCCATCATCAGGAACTGGAGGATAAAATCAATGAACTGCACAGGACCAACAGCAACCTGAAGGAATTCATTCATGTCATCTCGCACGATCTTAAGGAACCGCTTCGGAAAATCGTAATGCACAGTGACAGGATTGACGGAAGCTACCTTTCAGAATCGGATACCAAAGCCATGAATGTCCTGAAAGTTTCTGCACTTCGGCTGAATTCCCTTATCGATGATTTGGTACAATATTCCTCGCATACCGCACAGTTAGAGCGAACCGAGGTTAATCTGGTAGCTATAATTCATGAAGTGGTTGACGATCTCGAAATCCTTATTACTGATAAAAAGGCCAAAATAGAAATTGGAAAACTGCCCGTCTTAAAGGCTTCAAAAGTGCAAATCCGCCAGCTTTTTGCCAATTTGATTACCAACGCCATCAAATACAGCAAAGCCGACACTCCCCCACTAATTCAAATTGTGCAGGATGATAATTTAAATGCCGAAATTCCGAATCAAAACACTAAATTTGTAAAAATTCAGATCAAAGACAATGGTATCGGAATGGAGTCGAGCCACCTGCTGAAAATTTTTACGATTTTTCAGCGCCTGCATGCCAAAAACGAGTATTCAGGAAACGGTATCGGACTCGCCATCTGTAAAAAAATTATGGAAAACCACTCCGGAAATATCACGGTCGAAAGTACGCTGAACGAAGGCACAACATTTAATCTTTACTTTCCCATTTTATAATGCCAGAGAAATTCAACCTCCATATTATTATCGCCGAAGACGACAATGATGACGCAGATGTGATCTTTGAAACCTTTACTAAAAACCCCAATTTTGGCAAAGTAAGCCTGGTACCCAATGGTGAAGAACTCCTGAATTACCTGAAAGACGCTGCTACCGAAACCCCCGATGTCATCCTAACCGATATCAATATGCCGATAGTAGATGGTATCGAAGCCCTGCAGGAAATCCTGAACAACACCGAATTAAAAAACATTCCCTGCTTTGTCTATTCCACCAGCATCAATCCGTCCTACAAAGAAAAATGCGACGTACTGGGTGTCAAAGCCTACCTCATCAAACCCTACTCTTTCGAGGCTTTCGAAGAAATCCCGAAGACGATTTTGAGAATTATAGAGGTCTAAAATTTCAATTCACCCAACAATTTTGATATATATTGAAAACGGGATTATTTCTATTGGAAGTAATCTCGTTTATTATTAGAAGCTGTTCCTGCTGTACGCTCTATCTTTTGTGCCGAACCCCGGCACAAAAGGATGCCGCTACCATCAGGGCTATGGGGTTTTGGGTTTCATAAACTCTCATAATATCATAATCTAATTATATCAATCATGATTGCAATAATTTTTAACCTGAAAAATATTTAGAAATAAAATATCATGAAATAAAGGAAAACCATAAGTTCAATTTAAAACTAAAGTCTATTTTTACAAACAACACTAATATTTAAAATACATTTAGTTTATCAACTTTTAAATTTATTAGTTTTACATCAACAAAATAAACCACAAGAATAACAAAATAATTAATGAATACAGCAGTACACAATAAATTAGTTTCTTTTATATGGTCAATAGCAGACGACTGTTTGCGAGATGTTTACGTTAGGGGAAAATATCGGGATGTAATTTTACCAATGGTTGTTCTACGAAGATTGGATGCCTTATTAGAGCCAACTAAAGAAGCAGTTTTAGAAGAGCTGGCATTCCAACGCGATGAAGCAGGCTTTACTGAGTGGGATGAAAACGGATTATGTGCTGCTTCGGGTTATGTATTTTACAATACCAGCGAGTGGACTTTACAGCGTTTGCATAATACTGCAACTAACAGCCAGCAATTGTTACAAGCTAATTTTGAAGATTACTTAAACGGTTTTAGTAGTAATGTAAAAGAAATTATCGAGAAATTCAAACTCAAAAGCCAAATTCGTCACATGGCTGCCAAAGATGTGTTATTGGATGTATTGGAAAAATTTACTTCTCCGGATATCAATTTAACGCCTTTTGAAAAATTAGATAGCAATGGCAGAAAACTACCTGCTTTATCCAATTTGGGAATGGGTTATGTTTTTGAAGAATTAATCCGAAAATTTAACGAAGATAATAACGAAGAAGCCGGAGAACACTTTACCCCCCGTGAAGTTATTGACCTAATGACGCATATTATTTTTGATCCAATCAAGAATAATTTACCTCCAGTTATGACCATTTATGATCCGGCTTGCGGTAGTGGTGGTATGTTGACTGAATCACAGAATTTTATTGTTGATCCAGAAGGCGAAATCAAAGCCATTAATTCATCTGTGTACTTGTATGGCAAGGAAATCAACGATGAAACCTACGCTATTTGCAAATCGGATATGATGATTAAGGGTAATAATCCACAAAATATCCGTGTAGGTTCGACACTTTCTACTGATGAATTTAGAGGAACTACTTTCGATTTTATGTTGTCTAATCCACCTTATGGGAAATCATGGGCAAGTGAACAAAAATACATTAAGGACGGCAAAGATGTAATTGATTCCCGTTTTCAAATTCGCCTGAAAAACTATTGGGGAATTGAAGAAGATGCGGATGCTATTCCGCGTTCTTCAGATGGACAATTATTGTTTTTGATGGAAATGGTTAGTAAAATGAAACCGCTTACGCATAGTAAAACAGGAACCCGTATTGCCTCTGTACATAATGGAAGTAGTTTATTTACAGGAGATGCTGGCGGAGGTGAAAGTAATATCCGTCGTTATATTATCGAAAATGATTGGCTCGAAGCAATTGTCCAATTACCCAACAACTTATTTTACAATACAGGAATTACCACTTATATCTGGATTTTAAGCAACAATAAAACTGCCAATAGAAAAGGTAAAGTACAATTGATTGATGCCGGACAATTATACCGTAAACTCCGTAAGAATTTAGGAAACAAAAACTGTGAATTTGCACCAGAGCATATTACTGAAATTGTAAAAACCTACACCGCTTTACTCCCTATTGAACGTAACACAGATAACAGTATTGCCTCAAAAGTATTCGATAATAGTGATTTTGGTTATCACAAGGTAAGTATTGAAAGACCGAAACGTTTAAAAGCTCAATTTACTAAAGAAAAAATTGAAGAACTGCGATACGACAAATCTCTAAAAGAAGCGATGGTGTATGCGTATGAAACTTATGGTGACGAAGTTTATACCGATATTGCAAAACACAAAAAAGAGCTTATACAGTGGGCAGAAAAGCAAGAACTTAATCTAAACAGTAAACAAGAAACTGCTCTGACTAGTAAAATGCTTTGGGAAAAGCAGAAGTTTTTGTTGGACAATGGTTTGCAATTACTGCAAAAAATAGGATCTAAAGAATTCACGGATTTCAATACTTTCCGAGCTCAAGTGGATGACATAATTAAATCTGAAAAATTGAAATTATCTGCTTCAGAGAAAAATGCAATATTTAATGCCGTAAGCTGGTATGATGCTGATGCTGAAAAAGTCGTAAAAGGAATTATAAAACTTTCTGGGGACAAACTAAAAAAGGTTTTAGAACACTTGGGTTGTACCGAAAGTGAATTGCCAAATTACGGTTATTATACAACTGCTAAAAAAGGCGAATACATCACTTATGAAACAGAAAGTGATTTACGTGATACTGAAAACATTCCACTAAAAGAAGATATTTACGCTTACTTTTTACGCGAAGTAAAACCACATGTAGCCGAAGCCTGGATAAACCTGGATGCTACAAAAATTGGTTACGAAATAAGTTTTAACAAATATTTCTACCAACACAAACCTTTGCGTGCCATCAGTGATGTTACGGCAGATATTTTAGCTCTGGAAAAAGAAAGCGACGGATTGATTGCTGAAATTTTAAATCTTTAATTGATGGATTCTGAAATTTTAATTTATCAAAATACAGAAGGTAACATTAAAGTAGATGTTCGCCTTGAAGAAGAAACCGTTTGGCTAACACAAGCGCAAATAGCTACGTTGTTTGGAAAAGGAAGATCTACAATTACCGAGCATATAGCCAATGTTTTTAAAGAAGGGGAACTAGAAGAAAAAGTGGTATGTCGGAATTTCCGACTAACCACTTCACATGGTGCTATTGAAGGAAAAACACAAGAAAACAGCGTTAAACATTACAACCTCGATGTTATTATTTCTGTTGGGTATCGTGTAAAATCGCAACAAGGAACGCAATTTAGAATTTGGGCAACACAACGCCTAAAAGAATATATCGTAAAAGGTTTTGTCTTAAACGACGACCGTTTTAAAACGGGTAATTCGATGAATTATTTCAACGAGTTGCAAAACCGCATTCGGGAAATTCGATTGTCCGAGAAATTCTTTTACCAAAAAATAAAAGACATTTATACCACCAGTATCGATTATGACTCAAAAGACGAAAAAACCATTCAGTTTTTTAAAAAGATACAAAACAAACTCCTTTGGGCAATAAGTCAAAACACCGCTGCCGAGTTGGTGTATCGCAGAGTTGATGCTTCTTTGCCTTTGATGGGTATGTTGTCTTATGACAATAAAGAAACCAAAAGCATTCAAAAAACAGAAGTGAGCATTACCAAAAACTATTTGAATGAAGATGAGATGAAGTTGTTAGGACTTTTGGTAGAGCAATATTTAGCTTTTGCAGAAACTATGGCGCAACAACAAACTCCCATGTACATGAACGATTGGATTGCCCGACTAGACAGTTTATTGCAACTCAATGGTAGAGAAATACTAACCCATGCAGGAAGTATTTCACACGAAATGGCAGTTCTAAAATCGGGTGAAGAATTTCAAAAGTATAAAACAACACAGGCCACGATTGAAAAAGAACAAAGCTTGAAAGAAATTGAAGCCGATATTAAAAAAATAAAACCCTAAACACCATGCAAAAATACGATCAATACAAAAATAGTGGTGTGGAATGGTTGGGAGAAATTCCAGAGCATTGGGAAATTAAACGTTTTAAACACGTTTTTTCTGAAAAGAAGAAAGAAACGAATGTAGAATTAAATTGTGGTTCTATTAGTTTCGGAAAAGTTGTTTATAAAGATGATGAAAAAGTACCAGAATCAACAAAAAGATCATATCAAGTATTGTCAAAAGGTGATTTTCTAATAAATCCATTAAATCTAAATTATGACCTTATCAGTTTGCGAATAGCATTATCTGATAAAGACGTAGTTGTAAGTTCTGGTTACATTATTATAAATGAAAACCTAAAACTAAATAAAATTTATTACAAATGGTTACTACATATTTTTGATATAGTATATATGAAAACTTTAGGGTCTGGAGTAAGACAAACTTTAAGTTTTACACATATTGCAAATTGTGAACTTGTTTTCCCATCCCTCGAAGAACAAACCGCAATTGCCAATTTCCTTGACGACAAAACCACCAAGATTGACCAAGCGATTACCATCAAACAAAAACAAATAGAACTGCTTAAAGAACGTAGACAAATACTGATTCACAAAGCGGTTACTAGAGGACTGGATGATAATGTAAAGTTGAAAGACAGCGGTGTCGAATGGATCGGAGAGATTCCAGAGCATTGGGAGGTGAACAAACTTGGATATTTAGCAAAATGTTTTCCTAGTAATATTGACAAACATAGCAAACTAAACGAAAAAGAAGTTAGACTTTGTAATTATACAGATGTATATAAAAATGATTACATCACTGACAATATGGACCTAATGATTGCAACAGCAACAATTGATCAAATAATTAAATTTACTCTTAAAAAAGGTGATATTGTAATTACTAAAGATTCTGAAACTGCCAGCGATATTGCAGTTCCTACTTACATCAAAGAAGATTTAACAAATGTCGTTTGTGGTTATCATTTAGCAATGATTAGGACATATCAAAGCAGTTACAGTAAATATTTATTTAGAGCCTTACAAACTAAATTATTTAATGTTCAATTTGAAGTTTGTGCAAATGGAATTACTAGAGTTGGTCTTGGAAGTTCCGATTTAAAAAATGGTTACTTTTTAGTTCCCTCTGAAAAGGAACAAATAGAAATTGCTGAATTTATAGAAGATGGAACAACAAAAATTACCACCACTATTTCCTTAAAAGAGCAAGAGATTGAGAAATTGAAGGAGTATAAAATGAGTTTGATAGATGGGGTGGTAACTGGTAAGGTAAGGGTTTGTTAAGAAAAAGAAATTATGGAAATTGAAAATTTAGAAGGTAGGGAAGTAATAATTGCTCAAACAATAAAAGAAGATGAACGTTCAGACTTAAAGCAACATGCTGATAAAATGTTGCGTGATTTTGAAAAGTTTAATGATAACTCATCCAATAGAGCTATTTGGGAACTTGTACAAAATGCTTGTGACCTAACTACTGAGTGTGAAATTGAAATAGACTATAGAGATAGTAAAATATCTTTTTCTCATAATGGTAAATCATTTAATACTAAATCTTTAATATCATTAATAAAGCAAGTTAGTGGAAAATATGGTATACAGGAAGAAGATGATATTCCCGAAGTTGGAAAGTATGGGACAGGATTTCTTACAACACATTCTTTTGGTCGTAAATTCATAATTGATTCGACATTAGACACTGGTAATTATCATATTCCTATTGAAAATTTTGAAATAGATAGAACCCCAAAAACTTGGGAATCATTGAGTGACAATATCTCAGAGCAAAAAAAGAAAGTATATAGCATCTTAAAAAGTGCTACTTCAATTGAATATATTGAACCTAAAACAATTTTTACCTATTTACCTGAAACGGCAAAAGAGTTTGAATATATAGACAAGTCTTTAGAGAATTTAGGTAATTATATTCCATTAGTTTTCACAATTAATGAAAGACTTAAAAAAGTAACTATTATTGGAAAGGATGAAATAATTACTCAATATGTTTTTGAAGAAAAAAATAAAGTAGAAAATGATAAAAACATAAATTTATATCAAACAATTATTTCAAAGAATGGTTCTTCTATACATCTGTATAGTATTGTAGATGAAATTGATGAAATTGAAATTATTCTTCCAATTAATAAGGAAAAAGAAGTCTATAAATTTGGAGAAAAAATTGCTCGTCTTTTTTTATATTTTCCTTTAATTGGTTCTGAAGATTTTGGAATTAATTTCATTATAAACTGTAAAAACTTTCTACCTACTGAACCTAGAGATGGTATTCACTTAAAAAGCGACAAAGACCAAGTAAAAGATCAAGAAGATAAAAACAGAGAAATTATAAAAAAATGTACTGAAATTATTTTTTCTTTCCTGAATAGCAATGTGCTGGAAGTTTCAAATCCTTTATTATACACTAATATTCATTTTAAAACTGATTCTGACAATAAAACTTTAAATGAATATTTTGAAGAACTACAAAATGATTGGAATGAGAGACTAGAATTATTACCTTTTGTAAAAACAATTGAAGGATATAAAACCATACAAGAAGTAAACTATCTTTCAGAAGAATTTTTGAATTCTGATGAAGAAACATTCGACTGCTTTTATGAATTAATTTCAAAGTTCTACAATATAATTCCATTGAAAGATGAAGCTATCATGTGGAGTAATAATGCTATAAATTGGAAAAGTGAATCCATTAATTTCATTAAGCATAAAGATTTATTAGAAAAAATAAGTGAATGCAATTTAGAGAATTTTAATAAAGAGACTTTAAGGAATTACTATCAACATTTAATTGATATTGAACATGTAAATATTTTTAATGATTATAAATTATTACCGAATATTGAAGGTCATTTTCATAAATATGGTCATTTTTTATTAGCCGAAGATTTAAATCTGGAAATTATTGAATTAGGAAAAGTATTAATCCCCGAAAAAGTAAGTCAATTAATTAATAAAGATTTTATTTTTAACTTTAATTTTAGTCCCTTTAATCAAAGAAATTTTTCTGATGAAGTAAAAAATGAATTAGATAAGTTGACTTTTAAAGATTCTATTTTCATAAATGAAAAAATAGCAATTGAATTATATCATGATGACTTAATTGAAACAAAAGAAAAAATTGATTTAGTTTTTTTTAGTGCACTTTTTAATTTTTGTAAACTTTCATATTCAAGAGAATCAAACAACAAACCAATACAACTTATTAAACTGATAGCTAAATACTATGATTTAGAAGACAATTTAATCCCTTTACCAAGTGTTGATGAAAAAGAAAAAGTAGAATTAAGATCAGTTAGAAAAGTTTTATTTGAAATTTTCTTTAATCTTTTATCAATACATAAAAATGAATGGGTTAAAGAAAATATTGATTTTATATTCAACATTCATAAAACATATGATGATAGTAATAAAGATATTTTTAGAGAAAGTAAAATTTACCCAAATCAATTATTTGAACTACGTTTATCAGATGATTTAAAACGTGATTCTGATGTAACAAAAGACATAAAACAATTTTATTTAGATGTTGAAAAAAAGGATATAAACGAATTATTAACGATAAAAGAGTTTAATTCTTTTATTTCTGAAGATGATTACATTAACAATAAGTATTTAACTAAGATTATTGAAGAAACTATTTTTAATGACAATATTAATGATATTGATAGCCATCCTCACAAACCAACTATTCTAAAAATTATTCCTAAATTAAACGACAAAAATTATCAAGACTTGTTTCAATTATTAAATGAAAAAAAAGCAAGTATTATGATTTCTGTAGTCACAAAAGAAGAAACCAAAGATGATATTTTTGCTATTGTAACTTTAGAAGATGATAAACTTAAAAGTATTGGAAAACTTATTAGTAATCCAGATTTTGAAGCTATTCTAAATCAAGCGATGAGTTCTCTGGAAGATAAAAAACAAACAAATGCTAATTTTCAATTTAAGCGAAAGATTGGAATTCATATAGAAAAGATATTAAGAACCCACTTAAAAGAAATTTTTAGACCTGAAGATATCATTGCAGAAGTAAAAGAAGAACAAGATGGTCAAGATATAATTATTAAAATTAAAGAGGAGATTAAATATTACATTGAAGTTAAATCTAGATGGGATAAAAAGACTTCCATAAAAATGTCAAAAAACCAAACTTTACGTTCAAATGAACATATAACAAATTATGCTCTATGTTCAGTTGATATGACAGATTATGTTGGTGAAGATAGATTTGAAATTGAAGATATAAGTAAAATAATAGATAATATCAAATTTGTAAATGATATTGGAAAACACGTTGAACATCTAATTGCAGTACTAAAACAGACTGATCAAAAAGAAGAAATTCACCTTGATGGAGATTATAGAACTTTAATTCCACAAAAAGTAATAACTGATTATGGGGTTCCAATTAAAGAATTTGAAACATATTTAATAGATTTATTAAAAAACTAACCTATGCCAAGCCAAACCAACGAAGCAGCTCTAGAATCAACCATAGAAAAAAAACTAACAGGGTCTTGTCTTGAAGATATAAAAAATGAAGGAAACATTCAGGAACGTAGAGAATTGTATCGTTCAGGTAATGGCTATTATATAGGTTATGCTTCAGATTTCAATACTAAATATGCCATTGATGAAGTTCGTTTTTGGCATTTTCTAGAAACCACACAGCCGGAAGAATTAGCCAAGTTGCAAAAACAAAACGATTGGAAACTCAAAATTCTGGATCGTTTGGATCGTTTGGTAAAAAAATATGGTGTTTTAAAATTACTTCGTAAAGGTTTAGAGGTGGATGATGCAAATTTTACTTTGATGTATATACTGCCATTGGCTAGTAGTAGTCAATCGGTAAAAGATAATTTTGACACCAATGAATTTAGCGTTACTCGACAACTGCGTTATTCTTTAACCAATCCGAGAGAGGAAATAGACATGGTTTTGTTTATCAATGGTCTGCCCTTCTCTACTTTGGAACTTAAAAACCATTGGACAGGTCAAAATGCCAAAGTACACGGACAAAACCAATACAAATTCAAACGAGATATTACACAACCTTTATTAAACTTTGGTCGTTGTATGGTACATTTTGCTGTAGATACAGATGAAGTGTATATGACTACCAAATTAGATGGTGCAGGCACTTTCTTTTTACCATTTAATTTAGGGAACAATCACGGTAAAGGAAACCCACCTAATCCTTTTGGTCATAAAACAACTTATTTGTGGGATGAAGTATTAACCCGTGAAAGCGTAGCGAATATCATTCAGCATTTTGTACGTTTTGATGGTTCTGAAAAAGACAACTTGAATAAGCGTACATTGTTTTTTCCGCGTTATCATCAAATGAATGTAGTACGCAGAATAATTGGTGATGCCAGTAAAAAAGGTGTGGGTCAAAACTATCTAATTCAGCATTCAGCCGGTTCCGGTAAATCCAATTCAATTACATGGGCAGCCTATCAGTTGATAGAAACCTATCCAGAAAGCGATTCGATTCCAGGAAGTAAAGGAACTTCAAATCCTTTATTTGATTCGGTAATTGTGGTAACCGATAGACGATTATTGGACAAACAATTACGAGAAAACATCAAGGAATTTTCAGAAGTAAAAAATATAGTGGCTCCAGCCTACTCTTCCAAAGAATTAAAAGAAAGTTTAGAAAGCGGTAAACGGATTATTATAACGACAATTCAAAAATTTCCTTTCATTATAGATGGTATTGCCGATCTAAGTGACAAACGATTTGCGGTTATTATAGACGAAGCGCACAGTAGTCAGAGTGGTTCGGCTGCGGATAACATGAATCGGGCTATGGGAAAAGTGAATACAGAGGAAGAAGAAAACGATGTTCAGGACAAAATAGTACAAGCCATGCAATCTCGTAAAATGAGAGGTAACGCTTCTTATTTGGCATTTACTGCTACTCCCAAAAGTATAACGTTAGAGAAATTTGGAGTAAAGCAAGACGATGGTTCTTTTAAACCTTTTCATTTATATTCGATGAAACAAGCTATTGAAGAAGGTTTTATTTTAGATGTGTTAGCCAATTATACTACTTACAAAAGCTACTACGAAATAGAAAAATCGATAGAAGACAATCCTTTATTTGATACTAACAAAGCACAAAAAAAATTACGTGCCTATGTAGAACGTCACAAGGAAACTATTGCTTCTAAATCTGAAATAATGTTGGATCACTTTATTAGTAAAATAGTCAACACTAAAAAATTAAAGGGAAAAGCCAAAGCAATGGTTGTAACTCAAAGTATTGAATCGGCTATTCAATATTATTTTGCAATAAAAAACATATTGAAAGATAAAGGCAATCCATTTCAAATAGCTATCGCTTTTTCAGGTAAAAAAACAATAGATGGTATTGAGCATACAGAGGATAGTTTGAATAATTTTCCTCCACATTTAGATACTGCAAAACCATCGGATCCGGGATATATCAGCGATAAAATTGCGCGCTACTTTAATATGGATGAATATCGTATTTTAGTAGTTGCCAATAAATATCTAACAGGCTTTGACCAGCCGAAGTTAACCGCTATGTATGTAGACAAAAAACTGCAAGATGTTTTGGCTGTTCAGGCGCTATCAAGATTAAATAGAGCTGCCGATAAACTGGGTAAAAAAACAGAAGATTTATTTGTATTAGATTTCTTCAATTCAGTAGATGAAATTAAAACTTCGTTTGATCCTTTTTATACCGCTACCACTTTAAGCAGTGCTACTGATGTAAATGTACTTCACGAAATCAAAGGAGTTTTGGATGAAGTTGGAGTTTATGAGTGGTATGAAGTAGAAGATTTTGTAACCAGATATTTTGACAAAGTAGATGCACAATTATTAAGTCCAATAATTGATTCAGCAGCAGAACGTTTTAATACTGGACTAGAATTAGAAGATGCAGATAAAGCGGATTTCAAAATCAAAGCAAAACAATTTGTGAAAATATACGGTCAAATGGCTGCTATACTACCTTATGAAGTATTGAATTGGGAAAAGCTGTTTTGGTTCTTAAAATTTTTGATTCCAAAATTAGTTGTTATTGATGCTGACGCAAATGCTTTTGATGAATTATTGGATTCTGTTGATTTATCTACTTACGGTTTAGAACGTGTAAAACTAAACGAAAGCATTGGTTTAGACGATTCAGAAACCGAATTAGATCCACAAAACCCAAATCCGAGAGGAGCACATGGTAATGATGAAGAAATTGATCCATTAGATTTAATTATCAATAGCTTCAATGAAAGGTGGTTTCAAGGTTGGGAAGCTACACCCGAAGACCAAAGAATTAAGTTTGTAACTCTGGGTAAATACATTCAGGCACATCCAGATTATCAAACAAAAGTTGCTGACAATAGCGATGTGACTAATAGAGATTTAGCATTTCGAAAAATACTCGATGAAGTAATGTCAAAACAAAGAAAAACCGAATTAGACTTGTACCGCTTATATGCAAAGGATGATGCTTTTCATCAAGCATTTTTGGATACCATGAAACGAATGGTTGGAGCAAATTTGTAACAAGGCACTTGAGCTTATAAGCACAATTTCTCCTTAAAATACAATAAAACCTAACAACTTTTTCACAACAACAAAAAAGAGGAATATCTAAAACTTCCGTTTTAAGATATTCCTCAATACTATTACTACTAAATTAAATTATTTTACAACCGTAGCTTCAAATTCAATTTTTAGGGTTTCAAAAAGACTTTTAACTTCCATTAAAGTGGTGGTTTGTTTAATGCCGTGTTTGGCGATCCAGTCCTGAAAAAGCGAAAAATGTGGCCAAAACTCCGCTGAAGAAGTCGTATAAATAGTGAGCCTGACAATTCCATTGGATTCGTAACCTGCCTGGGTAACGACCGTTTCCAGATTTTGCAGTGCCAGAATAATTTGAGATTTCATGTCTTCGGTGCTTGATGTTCCGTCAGCGTTGACAGCAGCCTGACCGGAAACATATAAGGTTCCTGCCGGCTGTTTTACTTCGACAGCCTGAACATAACTGCGTTCGTCCTGCCATTTCCACGGATTGGTGATGTGTTTTTCCATTTGCTTTGCGTTTTTATTTTGTGCCGTTCCAGACACTATTGTGAATACTGTGACAGCTAAAATCGTCGTGATTTTTTTCATAACTGCTATTTTAAAATTGCAAAGCAAAGTTCCCATTTATCCGGAAAACAAGAGTTGATCTACATCACCAATATAAAGTGAGCTATATCACACTAGGCAGATAAACGGCTTAACGTTTCGCGCGAAACACCCAGATAAGAGGCAATCAAACTTTTGGGAACGCGCTGCATCAGGGACGGATATTGTTTAAGAAGCTGTTCGTAACGCTCTTTGGAGTTGGAAGTCAACCATGAAATGATTCGGCGTTGTGAACCCAGAAAACCAAAATTGGCTTTTTCAAGAAAAAAGCGCTGCATTTTTGGGAGGCTGTCGCAAAGTTTATTGTAATCTTCGAGCGTACAGCACAACACTTCGGTATCTTCTAAACATTCTAAAGACAATGTGGCGTTGGTCTGCGTAAAAAAGGCGTAGTAATCACTTTCCCACCAGTCTTCCATGGCAAAAGAAACAATGTGCTGTTTTCCACCATCATCGGTATGAACGAGTTTTAAAAGTCCGGAAATTATAAAATAACAATACCTCACCGTATCGCCTTCCTGTATAATAAACTGGTGCTTCTTAATTTTTTTAGTGGTGAAGTGTGTACTTATAAAAGTAAACTCCTCATTGGTAAGAGGTACTATTTTTTCGATATGTTGCCTTAATTTTTCGTGCATATAAAGAGGTGTTACTGCGAAAAGCGGTGATTATTTTAATGCGTTTCCTGCAAAAATAAAGCATTTACCAATAAGTCGATTGCATATATTTTCCAGCTATTAGAAAAGAATTTAATAGAATTGCTATTCCCTAACAAATTATTTAGATTTGTCAGGCACTGCTAAACTCTTTTGTTTTGCAAAATCAAATTCTTTCCCATTTTAAATACCACAACCATGAAAAATATTTTAATCTTCACGACAACCTTATGCTGTACCTTACTTTCTATGGCGCAAAATCCATTAAATTTTGGAAGCAGTATTAAAACGGCTGACCCTTCTGCTCACGTATGGAAAGACGGAAGAATGTATCTTTATACGTCACACGATGAAGAATGTCAGGAAGATTTTTATATGAAAGACTGGCACGTTTTTTCTTCTGCAGACCTCATCAACTGGACGGATCATGGCGCCTGCCTTTCGGTAAAAGATCTTTCCTGGGCTGATAATTATGCGTGGGCACCTGATTGTGCTTACAAAAACGGGAAATATTATTTCTGTTTTCCGGCAGGCAAAGGCACCAAAGATCGTGTTGATTCCAGCAAAAGTACCAAATGGATGGGAATAGGAATTGCTGTCAGTGATTCGCCAACAGGTCCTTTTGTTGATGCTATTGGAGGGCCATTATGGACAAAACCGTATGCGAATGATCCCTGCCTTTTTGTGGATGACAACAATAAATCCTATCTCTACTTTCACGCTGGTCGAAAAGAGTACAATGTTGCTGAAATGGCAGATGATATGTTAAGCATCAAAGGCGATTTTATAAAAATGGACATGGGAGGTTATGAACCTAAAATGGAAGGCCCGTGGGTATTTAAAAGAAAAGACAAATACTATTTTACTATGCCCGAAAATAACAAAACGCTCGCTTATTATATGTCGGATTCACCTGTTGGACCCTGGAAATATCAAGGCATAATCATGGACGAAGAAAACAACAGCAACAACCATCATTCGATTGTGGAATTCAAAGGACAGTGGATTTTATTTTATCACAAATGGATAGACTCCAACCCTTCTTGCGGCAAACAGCGTGAAACCTGTGCGGAGTATCTTTACTTCAATGAAGATGGCACTATTCAAAAAATCAACAGAACCCAAAAAGGATTATCGGTAAAACCTAAAAAACAAAAATAGCTGGCAGCATTTTAAGTCAATACATGTGAAATGCAGCATAATTCAGCCATCTCAAAGTTTGTATCTTAAGATCTTGGCTTAGCCAGATTCCTGTCGTACATCACAATCGTTCCTGCTACTGCCACATTTAAGCTTTTCTGGGATTTGAATTTTACTAAATGATGGCATTTTTCCATTGTTCTTGCCGGTAAACCATGATCTTCTGCTCCTAATAAATACACACAGCGTCTTGGATGTTCAAAGGTTTCCAAATCGGAAGCCTTTTCATTTAATTCAACACCCACCAATCGCGCTCCTTTGGGTAAATTTTCGAAAAAAGCTTCAAAAGTATCATAGTGAAAATACGGAATTGCTTTCACCGCATTATGCGTGTCACAGGCTTGTTTTGCATATCGATTGCCTATGGTAAAGATAAAAGTCGCGCCTAAATTTTGAGCTGATCGCCACAAAACCCCTAAATTTTCAGGCGTTTTACCATTGTGGATGCCTATCCCAAAATATTCATTTACAAAGTTGTCATTCATAACGGCAAAAGTACAAACTGTAAACAGATAAATCAATTTTTTTGTTTATGCGAAAAGAAGTTGGTATGGGCATGGCGTTTCCTATACATGATAATTTAATAAGAAATGCAGCATTTGTTATAAGAAAGAGTCGTGCTATAAACTTAATTTTAAGAGTATTAATAACTTAAAAATGCCATCATGGAAAATTCAAATAACTACACCAGAGAAGAATTAGCAAAATGTCCGTATCACGCACAACTTAATCAGGCAGAAAACAATGATGATCCGCGTGAGGATGCCAACACCGGAGACTGGGATGACGAACGTGACGAAGCCGGTACAGATCCGGATCGCTATGAAAAAGGCGGCAATGACAATTCAGGCGGAGCAGGAAGTTCCGGAAGTGCTGCTACCAACAGCTAGGAATTTCATTCCGATCCATAACTAAAAATGTAAACAGGATGAGTGATGATTTAAGCAAAAAGGGATTTCAGGACCGGTCGAGAATTAATATGAATGAAGACCACGAAGTCGCCTACTGGACAGAGAAATTCGGCGTTACCAAAGAAGAACTGCAGTCCGCCATAGATGTGGCAGGAAGCAATCTGGTTACCGACGTAGAAAACGAAATAAAATCTTCTTAGGGGGATTTTATTTCTTTTTTTTTATAAAGAAGCAAGAGTTAGCAATTACGCTAAATCTTTTATACATTTGATTTACAATTTATTATAAAAAGATGTCAAAAAACGGGAATATCCTTATTGTAGAGGATGATATAGATGATAAGGAATTACTGGAAGATTTAATTGTAGATCTTGGCATTACCAACACCATTATCTGGAAACCAAACGGAGCTGAGGCTTTTTCTTTCCTCTGCACCACTACTGAGCCGATGTTTATTATTTTTTCAGATATCAACATGCCTATTATGAATGGTCTGGAGCTGAAGCGAAAGATAGATGCGGATAAGGAACTTCGAAGAAAAAGTATTCCTTTTGTTTTTTATTCTACAGCAGCATCAAAACAAGCTGTTAACGAAGCCTACACCGAGCTTACTATTCAGGGATTTTTTATCAAGGGCAGTGATTACAACAAAACTAAAGCTGTTGTCAATAACATTATTCAATACTGGAAAGAATGTATTCACCCTAATACATAAGGCTTAAGCTTGTACTTTAACAATTACCTTTAGAATATTATTTTATTTGTAGTCAAATGTTTTCAGATACGGTACATTACCCCGTCATGAATTGTGCTGATTATATATTCAAAACTCCGTCAAGCAGCGCAACCAATTCCTGAAAACTGCTGGGTTTGGTCATGTACTTCAGCGAGTCAAATTGTTTCGTCAGCTGGCACATCACTTCCACCGAATGTGTTGACATCAAAATAATCGGAATATGCTGCAATCGGGTTTCGTTTTTCATTTTCTGTATGAATTCGGCAGCTGTCACGTCCTGAAAAAGTTTACCTAGCAAAATGTCCGTATCACGCACAGCTTAATCAGGCATAAAACAATGATGCTCCGCGTAAGGATCAAAAATGAAAAAAGCTAAAAGAATATCAGAATTGATTTAATATATCAATTATTTTATGTAGTAAAATTTGTATAAATTTTAGTGTTATATATTTGTAAAAGTAATTTTAAATTCTATTTTTACAATAAATTCTTACTAATAATTTAAGCGAATTAATTTATGGCACATTTCTCCGAACAGGTTCATATCACTATAGGAAGTTTTACCCAGAATGTTGTTTATCATGATTTGGAACTATCGCAAAAGATGGCCGATCATCATCATTTTTCATTTGTCTGGCAATATACAGGTAAAGCCATCATAAATCCGGCTGATCAGGCAAAAGCTTTAAGGGATTATCTTGGTGATGAAGTTATTTTTACTTTTAAAAGCCTTACCGGAATTAAACTAATGAGCAAAGGAATCATTACAGAACTTTCTTCTATAGATCTTCACGGCAGTGCAGTAGGTCTTCACGTAAAAGGGGTAAGCCATAGTATTGTTCTGGACGATATGAAAAAATCAAGGACTTTTCAGCAGCGCGGAATGGATGATATCGTACTGAGTATTTTAGCCGAAGGACCGGGAGAATTTTACCAGAGGGATTCTATCAAATCTACTTATCTTCAGGAATTCAAATGTATGACCCAATATAATGAAACCAGTTTTGAGTTTTTGAAACGATTGGCAAAACGTTACGGACAATGGTTTTATTTTGACGGAATGCGAATGCAGTTTGGACAGACTAAAAAAAGTGAAATAAGAATCATCAACGGCTCTTCTTTACATGGTTTTACCATACAGGCCAATATGTCTGCCCATAAAATCTCCTTAGCGGGATATGATTATAATAGCGCTAATAATATTCGGAATGCTGCTGCCAAAACTGCTACAGGAAGTAAAGATAGTTTCTCAGCGATCGTCGGCCACAATCAGGGCACGGTAACACAGGCAGAACTAAGTATTGGAGCTTATACAGCCAATGCACAAAGCAGTGAAGAAATCGAAGAAATGGTCAAACTGCAGACTGCAGGACATGATGCGAATAGTGTCTATTATAGCGGAACATCTTATTTTCCATTAGGCCTTGGACAGACAATCAGCATCATAAACCAAACTGTAGAGCATGAATTAGTAGTGATAGAAGTATCGCATCTGTCTCAGGTTCACGGAAATTATTCCTGTAATTTCAAGGCAATTCCGGCCGATGTTGCAGCTCCTCATTATACAGATGTACATGTATTTGCCAAAGCAGAAACACAACCTGCCAAAGTAAAAGACAATAATGACCCTGATGGACTCGGACGTGTAAAAGTGCAGTACAATTGGGCAAGCGGAAGCACAACGAGTGACTGGATCCGTATGATACAGCCACATTCCGGATCAGGAAAAGGATTTTATTTTATTCCGGAAATTGATGAAGAAGTTCTGATAGGTTTTGAAGGAGGAAATGCACAGAATCCGTATGTTTTAGGAACACAATATAACGGAAGTGAAAGTTCGGGCTATAATTCAGGAGAAAATGATAAAAAAGTAATTCACACCCGTTCAGGTACAAAAATTATTTTGAATGATGCAGAAGGAAGTATTTTAATTGAAGACCCGAGTGGGAACCGCTATTTAATGGATGGAAAAGGTAATATCGAATTTGATGCTCCTAAAAACATGACGTTCAATGCTGGTGAGAATATTAATATTAATGCCGGACAAAACATGAACACAAATGTAGGTGCAAATAAAATGGACACTACTGGCGGAAATCATACCGAAACAATTACAGGTTCAAAAATTATTTCTATAGGGATAAATTTCACCTTAAATGTTGTAGGAAGTATGTTTGAATGGATAAAAGGAAATAAAGAAACAGAGAGTAAAGACATTAAAGAAATGGCTCAGGAAGTGTTTTTAAATAGTACTGAAAAAAGTATTAATGTACGAGGTGCCAAAAATGTAAATAACCATAGTGGAGAAATATCTAAAAACGGTTAGTCATGAGTATTACAAGAATTATTGGCGGTACCTTAAAAAAGACCGCTACAGACAATATTGATATACGCGCAACCGAGGGTAATGTAGACTTTATTGCTGCTCAAAATAATAATTGGCACGGAGAGGAAGATGGCATTTTTCACCATGATTATGAGCCTTTGCATACTGCTGATTCTATGAGTAACAGTATTACAATTACATTAAATATTTTTTTTGATGGCACGCAAAACAACAAAACCAATACGATAGAAGGTAAAAATTATAAAGAATCGAATCATGAAGACGATAGTTATACCAATGATTTCTCGAACGTGGCACGAGGTTATGATACCGTAGCTACTAATGTTCCTTTTCAAGAAAAAATTTACATAGAAGGAATAGGAACTTTTGATAAAGAGAGTGATGATATTTTTCCGGATGTTGCCCTGGGTATGGGCGATAGAGGGGTAATGGCGAAAGTAGTAAAGGCTTGTGTTGAAGCGGGTAAAATTTTGTCACAAGGTAAATACAAAGGAAAGAAAATCGATGAATTAAAAATAAATGTTTTTGGTTTTAGCCGTGGTGCGGCGGCAGCCAGACATTTTTTGCATGTTGCCAATAGTCCTGCTATTATTTTTAATACAGATAGGGAGAATAACATAACGGTAAATACACCTCATAGCTACCAGGGAATGGAAACTGCTTATTTTAGATTTAAGGTACCTTACAGCCCTATATTAGACAAACACGGTTATTTTGCAGCCTGCTTATTGAAAAACGAAATTAATCCAAAAACAATTAAATTCAATTTTACAGGACTCTATGATACGGTTGCTTCTTACGGGATCTATCATGGTAATGATGTAAGCGATTTAGATCTTAATGCCATTAAAAATTCACATTTTGTTTTTCAGCTTTCGGCTGATGATGAATACCGCGAAAATTTTGACCTTACCGATATTACCAGTGCAGGATTAAATGGGTTAGAATATACCCTGCCCGGTGTGCATTGTGATATTGGCGGTGCTTATAATGATCTGGAAGACGAAGTTTCTGTTTTGTATTACAAAAGAGAATCAATATACAACAAGGTAATTCATGATACGGATACCGAAATTGAAAAATTTAGACAAATAGTAATTAATGAAGGCTGGTATAAACCAAATCAAATTACTGCAGGCGCACTTCGTGATTCAGATTTAGGTACCGAAGTAAAAGGAAGCGTTGATGATACCGAAACATTCTATACCGTTGTGGGCACAAGAAAAGGTTTACGCAATACATATGACAAAATACCTCTTAAAAAGATGTTCTTTTTCTCCGGTTATTTTGGGGTGAAATATAGTAATGTGAAAATTACTGATAATCATGAAATAAACAATCCTTTTTTGCAGGGAGTTTACAATCAATTAATTAATTATATGAAAGCCTGTAGTGATTTGCGAAATGATTATATTAAAAATAAACCAACTTTAGCTCAGGAATATTTAAAAGAGTTACGACAAATATCGTATCTCGATTATATAAGTGATAAAGATTTAAAAACTTTGCGAAACGAATACTTGCACTGGTCGGTAAAAGCCAATAAATTTGGACTGGAAACACGCGAAAGTCAGGCACCATCTAAAGAAGGTGCTTTGGAACAAAAATATAGAAAAAGAGAAATACACCATGGATAAAATAAAAAAAATAGTATCACATTGTAGTTTAGTAGCTATTGTTTTTACCCAATTAATTAGTTGTCAAATGAAAAAAGAATTACCGCAATTTCATGTAGAAATGTGCCACCCTGAGGATAAATATTTAATCGAACCCGTTTATGATAAAATAAAAACACTCGAAGGAAACTGGGCTTCGTTCCCGTATGGGGGTTCTTCGGGAGAATGGGGTGCTTCTCACGCACACTGGACAGAACAGTATGGAACCCCTATAGGGGCCGACATTACATATTATGCTAAGTATGAAGACACCTTTTATCGCTTAAATGTAGATTTCCCTGTGGATACGATTGAGGATTTAACCAAAAGATTTTATTGTAATAATGAAGATTTAGAATATAACGAAGAGGTAAAGGAATATGTATATGAGAGAAAATTCGACCAAAGAGCTTATACAGAATTTCGTGATCTAATTTTTGGCTTTGCGCCAAAAGGAATAGTGGTGGTTTGGTTGCGGTATGGGGCTACTCAAAAAGAACTGGGGCGTTATCAGGCAGAAGTCGTAAAAGATGACGCAGCATTGGCGGACAAATTATTTTCATCCAAAATCACAGTTTCAAGGCAGCAAATAAGAAACACCCGAATGATTCCAGATGCAAACCCTGCAAAATGGGATAAGTACCGTAAGAAATATGTTTGGCGTCCTATAATAACTTCTACAAAACCAAATTTCAGACTTTTTGATGTCATGACTGAATACTTTAATGCAGAATCTGAAATTGCAGTTCGACCTATATCATTAAATCCTGCTAAACGAGAAAGGGCTATTCCGAAGGCAATTACTTTTTTTTGGGAAACAGGTAAAGGAGAAAAATTTGAAGGGAGAGTTTTTTTTGATTGGCTAAAAACCAATGAACAATTTGAAAATGAGAATACCGGAGATAATGAAATCCAAATAAAAATAAGCGAAGATAATAGCGGTTTTGAAATGTTTTTAAATAATAAACCCTTAGAAACGGTTAATAAAAGACTGTATTTAAGTGAACAAAATTTTAAAGAGTCCTATAAATAATTTTATAAGCCCTACATAATCCTCAAACAGGGTTTAGAACATTACGATCATCTTATAATGGAATATAAAAGAACAGAAAGATTTGCTGTATTTATTTGTGTATATCCGGATTTAAGGGTTAATAGCAAGAAGAAATAATGCATTTTCGGACCCAGATTTTGTATTTACAAAATGGGAGAAAGGCAAATAACCATTTAAAATACCAGATATTGATCACTGACAGGAGAAATAAGAAAAAGTATATAATAAAGTAAACCACTAAATAAATGTTTTTGCTTTTTAAAGCAATTTTTAGATAATATAAATATAAGATCTCTTTTTTAAGCTAATTGTTCACTATTCTACATAAAATCATCATTATGTAATTTTGTTTTACAAAACCCCGTCAAGCAGCGCAACTAATTCCTGAAAACTGCTGGGTTTGGTCATGTATTTTAGCGCGTCAAATTGTTTCGTCAGCTGGCACATCACTTCCACCGAATGGGTAGACATCAAAATAATCGGAATATGCTGCAATCGGGTTTCGTTTTTCATTTTCTGTATGAATTCGGCTCCGTTTAAGGCGGGCATATTAAAATCCACGAATATGTAATCCGGCAGCTTTTCTGCAGTTTTTAATCCTTCAAAGGCTGTTAAGGCATTTGAGGAAGTCTGGCAGATAATTTCTTTTTCAAGTGCATTGACAGCTCCAATAAATATTTCAGCATCATCACTATCATCATCAATCAATAAAATATTTTTACAGGACATGGCGTTTATTTGCTTGTGGTATTATACATTTGGTATTGAGGTATATACGTATTTTTCTCCTATAGGGTTTAGAATCTGCGAAAGAAAAAAAACTGTATCATTACAATACAGGTTTAATGATTGAAAGTCGAAAAACAGGTAATAATTATTCTTCGTCTTCTTCGGCAGCATCAAAATTGATGGTGTTGTAAGCAGCTTCCGTTAATAACGTGTCGGCTTCTTTTTCTTCTGCCAGTGTTTTTTCCAAAAGCAATACGGCGTCATCTTCACCTAAGGTCACGGCAAAAGCAGCCAGTGTTCCGTACGTTGCAATTTCATAATGCTCGATTTTTTGAGAGGCGGCAATGATTCCGGCATCACGAACAGGACCTTTTTCAGTCTCTTCCATAATGCTTTCGCCTTCTTTGATCAGTCCTTCCATGGCGTCACATTTTTTGGCAACTGCTTTTTCCCCAACCAGTGAAAATACTTTTTCAAGTCTTTCCGCCTGCTCTTCGGTTACGGCTAAGTGATCTTTAAGCGCTTTTACCAGATTTTCTGAAGTGGCATTTTTAGCCATCTTAGGCAAGGCTTTGATCAGTGCTTTTTCTGCCCAGTAAATATCTTTTAATGAATCTACAAACAATTCTCTCAAT
>Ga0247812_10000390_pt1 | contig 30805 bp, 39 predicted proteins | sample UWRJL149409B1_FD_178011 | JGI IMG/M metagenome (GOLD analysis project Ga0247812, IMG submission 178011) | Plant litter microbial communities from Arlington Agricultural Research Station in Wisconsin, United States - UWRJ-L149-409B-1 | ecosystem: Environmental > Terrestrial > Plant litter >...
CCCCAACTGCTGCCACCGCCGCCACCACCGGAGAAACCTCCCCAATCGCTGCCGCTGCTACGGCCGCCGCCGCCAAGCATGTTGCCTGCCAAAAACCACCAGAACGGGTTTGCACCGCCACGGCCGCCAATAACTCTGCGGCCGCCACCGCCGCCGCCACGGTTGCGGAAAATGATAATGAGGATAACAACTACAATGATGATTACAAAGCCGGCGCTGCCGCCTGTGCTGCCACCATCGCGTTTTTTTGCTTTAGCGGGCGCTTTGTATTCGCCTTTGGTGTATTTAATAATGTCTGTTGTGGCCGCGTCTATCCCGCCGTAATAATCGCCCTCGCGGAAACGGGGTTTCATATCATTCTGGATGATCTGCTGGGTAACAATATCCGGCAAGGCGCCTTCCAGGCCGTAACCGGTTTGTACCGACATCTTCCGGTCGTCAATAGCTACCAGTACCAGCACCCCATTATTTTTATCTTTCGTACCGATGCCCCATTTACGGATGAGCCCGTTACCGTACTCTATGATCTCGTAATCGCCCAGGGTTTTGATGAGCACTACGGCTATCTGGTTAGAGGTAGAATCTTCAAAGGCTTTCAGCTTGGCATCCAGCTTTTGCTTATCGCCCTCAGAGAGCGTGCCGGTAAAATCGGCAACCGGGCTTTGCGTTGGCTTTTCGGGATAGTTCTGCGAAAAGGCCGTGTTGATGCACAGTACCAGACTAATGCATATTACTATTTTTTTAAACATTAAATTAGGTTTAATGGCCATCCATAAAGGCAATATCATCCGGTAGTTCGTTCCTGTCATCCAGCAAATGGGGGAACAGGGTTTTCAATTGTTCGCCCGCTTTTGTAATGCCGGCCACAATACCTTCTACCAGGTTGCCATATTTAAAGTGCGATAACATATCCTCTTTGGCGGTATCCCAAAAATCGGCGGCTACCACTTTGTTTATACCAACATCGCCTATAATGGCAAATTTGCGGTCTACCGTGGCTACGTATATCAGCACGCCGTTACGCAGCTTGGTTTTGTGCATTTCCAGGCTGATGAAATACCGGGCGGCACGGTCGAGGGCTTCGTCGCTGCAGGTTTTTTCTACACAAACCCGTATCTCGCCGGAGGTGTTCTTTTCGGCTTCGGCAACCGCTTTTTGAATGCGCTGCTGCTCCTCGTCGGTAAATACTGCCATGATAATTAGTGATAAGTGAAGTGTTGAATGAGTGAATAGTTGAATGAGAATTAATAATAAAATGGCATTTATGCTTTAATCACTAACCCGCTCATTCAATGATACACCAATTAAAAATAATGAATATGAAAGAGCAAATTAATAATACAGTGGCTTTTATACCTTAATCACTAATTCGCTCATTCATAATTCACTAATTAGAAAGTTACTTTTGGTGCTTTGTCAGAACCTGCTTCTGCCTGGAAATAGCCTTTTTCTTTAAAGCCGAACATTTTTGCGGTGATGTTAGCCGGGAACGAACGGATCTTGCTGTTATAAGCCTGTACCGATTCGTTAAAATCCCTGCGGGCAACCGAGATGCGGTTCTCGGTGCCTTCTAACTGCACCTGTAATCCTCTGAAGGCATCGTTGGCCCTAAGGGTAGGGTAGTTCTCGGTAATGCTGATCAGTTTACCTAATGCGGTACTCAACTGGCCTTGTGCCTGCTGGTATTGCTGTATGGTTTCTGGTGTAAGCTTGGTGGGGTCTACCTGTATTGAGGTTGCTTTGGAGCGTGCCTCGATAACTTCGGTAAGGGTACTTTTTTCAAAATTAGCTTCGCCTTTTACGGTAGAAACCAGGTTAGGGATCAAATCGCTGCGGCGTTGGTATTGGGTTTGCACTTCGCCCCATTTGCCTTTTACATTTTCGTCGGCCTGGGTCATGCTGTTATAGCTGCAGGAAGTTAGCGACATGGCCGCAACTAATACAAGTAGTATAGAGAGTACCTTTTTCATTGGATGTGTTTGTTAGTTTATGGTGATGTGAATTTACAAATTAGATTACAAAAGCCATACCGTTGTTACAAAAGCTGATAATTGCGCCATATTGACAATATTTTAGCTATAGAAAACGCAATAAAGTAGTGTTAACCAAGATATGATTTTATATTTGCTTCCGTTAATTGATTTACTGATCGTACATTACTGCCCAATAATGAAGAAAACGTTAGCTGCCATCCTGCTTTGTTCAGGCCTTTCTGCGTCCGCGCAAACCTCTCGCGAAAATTTAGTGCAATACGTAAAGCCTATCATCGGCACACAACGTATGGGCCATACTTACCCCGGTGCAACCGTTCCGTTTGGTATGGTGCAGCTAAGCCCCGAAACCGATACCGCCAGTTACGAGCTGAACGGCAAATATAACCCCAAAGTTTACGAGTACTGCGCCGGTTACCAGTACGAAGATAAAACCATTGTAGGCTTTAGCCACACCCATTTTAGCGGCACCGGCCACTCAGACCTGGGCGACTTTTTAATTATGCCTACTGTGGGCGCATTAAAGCTTAACCCCGGTGTGGCAGATAAACCCGGTAGTGGTTACCGCTCGGCTTTTTCGCACGCTAACGAGGTGAGCGCAGCCAACTATTACAAAGTAAAGCTGGATGAAAGCAACATTACTGCCGAAATGACCACCAGCGCACGCGTTGGTTTCCACCAGTACACTTTCCCTAAGTCAGATCAATCGCACATTATTCTGGATCTGATGGCGGGTATCTATAACTATCCCGATAAAACCGTTTGGACTTACGTAAAGATCCTGAACGATAGCACCCTGGTTGGTTACCGCCAAACCAATGGCTGGGCACGCACCCGTAACCTGTACTTTGCTATGTCGTTCTCAAAACCTTTCTTTCAGCATGGCTTTAAAAAGTACGACAAGCGCGAAGTGTATGGCGGTTTCTGGGGTAAATTCAATCAAACTAAAAACTTCCCCGAGATAGCCGGCAAACAGATTCGCGCTTACTTTGATTTTAAAACCGAAGAAGGCGAGAAAATCAAGATCAAGTTCGCCCTTTCACCGGTGAGCATGGATGGTGCTTTGAACAATATGAAGGCCGAGATTCCGGGCTGGGATTTTGAGCAGGTGAAAAAAGACGGGCAGGCACAATGGGAAACCGCTTTAGAAAAGATCACCATTAACGGCAATACCGAGAAGAAACAGAACTTTTACACCGCTATGTACCACACCATGATAAACCCAACCGTTTACATGGATGTTGACGGACAGTACAAAGGGTTGGATCAGAATATTCATAAGGCAGAAGGCTTTACTAACTATACTACCTTCTCGTTATGGGATACCTACCGCGCACTGCACCCGCTGTTTAACATTATTGAGCCGAAGCGTAATGCCGACATGATCCAGTCTATGCTGGTGCATTACGACCAAAGCCCCGAGCATATGCTGCCGGTGTGGAGCAACTCGGCTAACGAGAACTGGTGTATGAGCGGTTACCACAGCGTATCTGTTTTGGCAGATGCTATTGTAAAAGGTAATATCTCCTCATTTGATGCCAACAAGGCTTTAGATGCTGCCGTAGCCACCGCACGCCACCGCAGTTACGAAGGTATAGGCGAGTATATGGATAAAGGTTACATCCCTGATGAAAAAACCGGCGTATCGGTATCTAATACCTTAGAGTATGCTTATGACGATTGGGCTATTGCACAGATGGCTAAAAAGCTGGGCAAAACCGAGATATACAATGAGTTTATCAAACGCAGCGAAAACTATAAGAACGTTTACGATGCCAAATCGGGCTTTATGCGCCCTAAACTGGCTAACGGTACTTTCCGTGTTAAGTTTGATCCGCTGAGCACTATCAACGAAGGATTTATTGAAGGTAACTCATGGAACTACACCCTGTTTGCTCCGCAGGACCCGGAAGGCTTAATTAAGCTGATGGGCGGCGACAAGCGCTTTGTTGGCTACCTGGATTCGTTATTCACCATGGAATTGCCTGATAAATATTTTGCTGAAACAGAGGATATCACCCGCGACGGTATTATTGGTAACTACGTGCATGGCAATGAGCCATCGCACCACGTGGCCTACCTGTACAACTGGACAGACAAGCCATGGAAAACGCAGGAACGCATCCGCATGATATTACCGCGCATGTACAAACCAACCCCTGATGGCTTAGGCGGTAACGATGATACCGGCCAGATGAGTGCCTGGTACATCTTCAGTTCAATGGGCTTTTACCCAATGGCACCAGGTTCTGCAGATTATGCAATTGGTAGTCCATCAGTTAACAACGCTGTGATACAGGTTGGCAACGGCAAAACCTTTACCATTAACGTAAAGAACCAGGGCGATAAAAATGTTTATGTACAAAAAATAACCCTTAACGGCAAACCATATACCAGCCTATCCCTTAACCATGCCGACATTATGGCTGGCGGCGAAATGGTATTCTACATGAGCAGTAAGCATAAATAGTAGGTTAGTTAGCAGAGAATAGTAGGTGGTTGATTGGGTTGATTAAGTTTTTAATCGGGCTGGTCAGCCACTTTTTTGTTTAGAAAAAAAAGTAACTTCCACTGCCTTTGATTGCATAAAACAGCACTATACAAAGCATAGCTGGATCCTTTTCTATAAAATGGTATTATCGGTATTTAAGCGAAGTGCTTGTTGTTTCTTTATCAGGGCTTCTGTTGATGGGGGAATCAAGTTTGAGTTTTGCCGCTGATTTAGATTTATTGATTATCCTGGCGGGCTTGCCAGCGGGTAATCAATAAATCATTAGTATCAAGGATAGGTTATTTAGAAATTATCCAGCCAGGCAGTGGCTTTCTCTTACAGCTAAACTGTTCAGCTTGTTTTTTAGTATAGTACGTGCGCGGTGCAATGTAGTGCGCGATAACAATTCAGATACCCCTAAACGGCGGCTGATCTCCAGGTGAGAATAACCCTCAATGGCATACATGTTAAAAACCGAGCGATAGGTGGTAGGCAGTTCCTGCACCATTTGCATCAGTTCGTTTGCTTCTAAATTATTACCGTTGCGGCTGCTGCTTACCTGTATGTTCTGCTCAGAAAAATCATCAACCAAAACCATTGTTTTAGCTTTACGATAGCGGGAGATAGCGCTGTGTACCATTATCCGGCGGATCCATCCTTCCAGGCTGCCTTCGCCGCGGTAGTTGTTCATGTTTTTAAACATTTTGATAAAACCCTCCTGCAGGATGTCCTGCGCTTCGTCTTTATCTTTAGCGTAACGCATGCAAACGGCCAGCATTTTTGGGGCCAGCATGCGGTACAACTGTTCCTGTTGTTTCCTGTCGTTTTCTAAGCATCCTTCCCAAAGGGCGCTTAATCGTGTATCAGTGTTCGGTGTCATGGTGATATATACTATTGATTGGGCATATGCCAAAATGCAACCAATTATATAACTGGCTGATAATTAAATAAATAAATTTTAACTAATTTTTTAAGTGTACGCTTCCGTACAGTGTACCGTTCTCTAACGAACGGTACACTGTGTATTTATTACACTAAGCGGGTGTATTTCTTTAAGTGTTTGATAAACAACGCTATTTATCTTTTGCGTCGATTAGGCTGCACCAACTATATAGGTTGAGTTATACTGCAACTGCTACCGCTATACTACAACTAAATCCAACTGCAAACTGAAATTGCTATCTTTGCATCCATCCGGGATAAAAACCCGGCAACAGCAATATGATTAAAGAAACAGAGATAGTTTGCCCTCCCGGGCAACAGGAAGACGAAGCGGTTTTAAAAGGCCTTGCTTCCGCAGCACTCAATATCCCCCTGAAACGGATCAATGGCATTAAAATACTCAAACGCTCTATAGATGCGCGTGGCCGAAAAGTGGTTTACCGCATGCAGCTGAGCGTGTATATCGACGAGCCGTACCAGCCTGAGAGCTACAGCCATCAATATAAAAATGTAAAAGAGGCTAAGCCGATAATTATAGTAGGCGCAGGCCCGGCCGGGTTGTTTGCTGCTTTGCAATGTATAGAACAGGGCCTAAAACCTATTATATTAGAACGCGGCAAGGATGTTAAACAACGCCGCCGCGACTTAGCCAACATCAACAAACAAGGCCTGGTGAACCCCGAATCTAACTATTGCTTCGGCGAGGGGGGAGCGGGGACTTATTCTGATGGGAAGCTGTACACCCGAAGCACCAAGCGCGGCGACGTAACCGGGGTGCTAAAAACTTTTGTGGCCCACGGCGCTACCGATGATATTTTGGTAGATGCCCGCCCGCATATTGGCACCAACAAGCTGCCGCAAATTATTACCGCCATGCGCGAAAGCATCCTGAACGCAGGCGGCGAAGTAATGTTTGATACTAAAGTAACCTCCCTGATAGTAAGCTTTGGTAAAATAAAAGGCGTGCAGTTAGCCGATGTCGAAAAGCTTTTTGCAGATGCCGTGATACTGGCTACAGGCCACTCGGCGCACGATGTTTTCCGGATGCTGCATGCACAGGGGATTTTGATAGAGGCCAAGCCTTTTGCACTTGGTATACGTATTGAGCATCCGCAGGAAATTATAGACCGCGCCCAATACCATTGCGAATACCGCGGCCCGGATCTTCCGCCGTCTTATTACAATTTGGTAGAGCAGGTAGATGACAGGGGTGTGTTCTCGTTCTGTATGTGCCCGGGTGGTATTATTGCCCCCTGCGCTACCGCTGCCGATGAGATTGTAGTGAACGGCTGGAGCCCATCTAAACGGAACAACCCCTTTGCTAACTCGGGCACGGTGGTACAAATAAATATGGAAGATGTGCAGGGCGATATGGCCGACCCTTTTAGGATGCTGAACTTTCAGCAGCAGGCCGAACACCTGGCCTTTAAAGCTGGCGGCGGTAACCTGGTTGCGCCCGCGCAACGAATGGTTGATTTTGTGGAAGGCCGCATCTCTGCCAACCTGCCCATAAACTCTTACCTGCCCGGCTGCAAAAGTGTAGACCTGCTGGAAGTACTGCCCGATTGGATCCACGCGCGATTACGTAAAGCCCTGCCTGCCTTTGGCCGTAAAATGAAAGGCTATTATACCAATGAAGCCATACTGGTGGGGGTAGAATCGCGCACCTCATCGCCCATAAAAGTACCCCGCGACCGGGAAACCTACCAGCACCCGCAGGTAGCCGGCCTGTTCCCCTGCGGCGAAGGTGCAGGATATGCCGGTGGTATTATCTCTGCGGCGATAGACGGCGTTAACTGTGCAAACGGTGTGGCAAAATATTTAGATTAACGCATTTTTAGCAATAGAATTAAGGCTTAATTACTTAAACCTCTGTGGTGGTGTATTGTTATAGAGATATGACTATCTCCGAAAAACTAAATACATCGCTACAAAGTATCCTCGCCCAGGATCCATGGTATGGGCCTGCTACGTACGATATTATTGACGGGATTTCTTTTGAGGCGGCTTATGAAACACCACCCGGATCGGTGCATAACATTGCGGGCATCCTGCTGCACATGCTGGGCTGGACGCTGGAAGTTACCGAGCGCATGGCCGCGCAACCTGCAGGCGAACCCGCCGGCGGCGACTGGCCCAACCCCGGCCAGCCCAACGAACAAAAATGGCAAACGCTGATAAATGATTTTAAGCTGGCCAATGTTACCCTCAGTGGTATCATCCAAAACTTTGATTCAGAGAAATGGGACACACCAACGAACGATACCCGCGACCGCGAACTGGGAACCGGCGTAACTTACCAGGCATTAATTGAAGGGCTGATACAGCACCATGTTTACCACAGCGGCCAAATTGCACTGTTGAAACGGATTGTGGGCGGCTAAACTCTGGATATTATTTACGCGTTAATATCTCCCTCTCCCCTGGAGAGAGTTGGGTTGGGGCCTTAATACGCCAGTTCTTCGCATTTAAAACCTGCTATATGCAGCAGGTGGGTGATGGTTTGCGGCTCTATACCCCAGCTTACAATGCGCAGGATCTTGTCGCAATCTTCCAAATCGAAGTTGTATTGTTTAATATCGGCCATGGCGCTTAGCAAAGGGTGAACCCTGCTGGCCTGCAGCTGTGTTTGTACGCTTGTTTTAAATATCAGCACATCCATAGGTTTGTTGGTTTTATTGTGATGTTGTAACTGTTTTAATTAATAATTTGTCATTTCGAACGAAGCACGAAGGGAATTATCTCTTGAGCGATAGCGAAAAAACCTGTTCATTATGAAATGAGCACTATGTTAATTCGTCGACCTATCTAATGAGCAAGATTTCTCGTCGCTGCGCTTCCCTCGAAATGACAACGTGGGAAATCCTTACTCCTTAGTCTTAGAGTTTTCTTTTTCTTCCCCTTCTTCATTAAAAAAATCCCGTCCCATACGGCTTTCGCCGCGGCGGCCCCAATTGCAGCGCTTTTGCCATTGCTCTTTAAAACTGTTGCGGTCTTCTTCGCTCATGCCTTTAAAGCGCTCGGCCATCATTTGCTTGCGGCGCATCCAGGGGGCACCACCGCCACCGCCTTTACCAAAACCGAACAGTATTTTACACAGCACAAATATGCCCATGGCCTGCCAATAATTAATGGCGCTTACGTGCAGGATATCTGGCAGCAGGCAGTTCCAAAGTTGCATAACTACGTAACTGATAGCGGCCAAAAGGGCGGCTACACCAAACGGAATTAGAAATAGTTTTTTCTTATATCTTGTGTTCATTTTAACAGCTTTTATCAATAATCATTAATTTCATCATACAATTGCTTTAAACGCTTGCGTAAATGCAGCACGGCGTAACGCTTACGCGATACCAAAGTATTGATGTTTTCACCGGTACGGCGGGCTATCTCGTCAAACGGTACGTCCTCCAGTTCCTGCCAAATAAACACCTGGCGCTGCTGCTCGGGCAGTTCGTCTAAGGCCATAAAAAGCTGCTCCCAAAACAGGTTGCGGATGTACTCGGTTTCCGGCGTGCGGGCTTCGGTAAATAAGATGGCCTTAAAGTCGGGCGCATCATCGTCGTCGGCATCGGTGCCCAGCATATCGTCCAGTAAAGTCTCGGTGTGCTTTTTATGCTTGTCTAAAATTTTGTTGCGGGCAACGCGGTACAACCATGCGCTGGTTTGCTCTATCGGTTCAGAATTGATCACGTTACTAAACTGATACCACACATCCTGCAGAATGTCTTCAGCATCGGCATCATTCTTTACCCGCTTGCGAATAAAGCCCAGCAAGCTCTTACCATACGACGCAATTGTTTGTATGATATGGCTGTTTTTATCCTGGGGCATTACTACGCTTTGCAAAATTGTATGATTGTTTAAAGATATAGACGACTGTGCTTTAAAAACATTTTAAACTATTTTATATTTTTATTGGTTCCCTTAGATTTTTAAAGAACTAATAGCGGGAATGTGCGATTCCTTCCTTGGGGAAGGAGGAGGTAGGGGTATAATGAACTGCTCATTATCTTTTAATTCGGCTTGCCCCTTTCTGCCACCGCACGAATCAACACGCTCCGCACCCTCTCCAAAGTTAAAGTCTTTCCTTTGGAGATGATCAGGTTAGGGCTTCGCTTTAAGCGAGCCTCCTGCAATCCGATTGTCACTTCTTTAAGTCCTCTCCCTTAGAGAGGATTTAGGTGAGGCTTTTTTGCAAACCAATTACCTACCTTGCACGTTATTACATTATGGCTGATAAAAAAACACTCATTTTAGGCGCCACGCCCGATGCAAGCCGTTACGCTTACCTGGCTGCCAACCGCCTTACCGGTTACGGACACACCATTGTTAACGTGGGTATTAAAACCGGCGAAGTTGCCGGGGTGCCTATAGAAAAACCCGAAACCATCCACAACGATATAGATACCATTACCCTGTACGTTGGCCCGCAAAACCAGCCGCCTTTGTACGATTATATACTGGCCACCAACCCCAAACGCATTATATTTAACCCAGGCACGGAAAACGCCGACCTCCGCCGCATGGCCCAGGAACGCGGCATCGCCACAGATTACGCCTGTACGCTGGTATTGTTGAGTATAGGGCAGTATTAAGTAAAAAGTTTAAAGTCGAAAGTAAAAAGTCAAAGCTCACACGTCCATTTATCTGTAGTTCAGCTTCGGGTGAGAGCGGGCGATATTGAAGAGAATCAAGAGATAAGAATCAAGACCAGGACCATAGTAGATCATAAGTCTTTCTTGTGTCTTGATACTTATTCTTTTGTTTCTTTTGTCCGGTCTTGATTCTTGGTTCTTATATCTTGGCTCTGTCTTCTACCTAAATATCCTTACTACTTTAACAAACCGTTCTATATAGCCAGCCGTGAGTGGGGTTTCTATAACACCTTTGGCCTTGCCGGATGTGGAGTGGATAAATGTAACCGTATCGCCGGGCTGCGAAACCACTATGCCCATGTGGCCCACGGTTCTGTCGGTAACATCGGTACCGGTAAACAGGATGAGGTCGCCGGCGCGGGCTTGCTCTAAGGTAACAGGGCGGTTTACATTGGTAAAATCTGCCGAGGTACGCGGCACCGCAATGCCAAAATGGTTAAACACATAGGTAATAAAACCCGAGCAATCGAAGCCCTCCGCCGGGTTTGTAGAGGCATACTTGTAGGGAACGCCAATGGCAGTGCGGGCGAAGCCCACCAGTTCGGTTGGCGACGTGCTGCCGGTGTTAATATTGTTCATATCCGGCGTGCCGTCTGTAGGCGCAATGGGGGTATGCACAGCTACCTCTATAGGCTTGCCTCCGGTATCCTTAGCCGTAATGGTATAAGTGGGCTGCCTCGGCCCGTCGCAGGCAACAAGCAGCAGCACCACTATAAAACATAACCCATTGATTATTCGCATACTAAGCATACCAATAAAACCACGGGTATGTTTTATTTTGGTGCAGAATGTTTCGAAAACGGGTATGTTGTGCGCTGTAGGTTAGTGCTGCCCTGCTATCCGCTTATACGCGCACAGGGTCTTAAGCGCGAAGGCCGGTATCCGCTATCAGGTTTAGAGGGAGGAGTTAAATTTCATTAACACCACATTCTTTTAGATAGGTCGCAGCACCATTATAAAACTCCGGATTACGAGTTGGATCATCAACACTTCCCGCTGGAATAAAAATCACCATCCCTTCTCTTGCTCTCGTTAACAGTACCCTATATTTATTTATAATAAATTTTTGCATTTCAACGCTATTGCATTTTTGCCATTTGCTACCCTTGAATGAGTTAAAATCCCAGTTATTGTTAAGTCTTCTTAAATCCCCATCCCAACAAAGGCCCACCCAATCTAATTCAAGACCTTGAATCCCAAACTCAGTGGCTGGTATCTCCAAATAATAAGAAGATCTAACATCATCTCTTGGGTTTAGAAACCATTCTGCTTCTTCTAATTCTAACTTCACATCCAGTCCATAGGGACGCAATCGCCTTGCGCCAGAACTCGCAACCAATCCCATACGACGAGAGCCCTTACATTTTGATTTTAGCCAATTCTTGGCTAAACCTAAATCTCTTGTGACAACAATTTGATATTTTGATAATTTCTCTTCAAATATTTCCTTTGCTTCATTGGGCTGATTAGTTAAAACTAAATTTACCCATTTAGATAATTCTTCCGCTTTGTAAGATCTTAAAGATACGTCGAGGTGCAAATCCCTGTTTTCTATTACATCCACGTTTATTGGGTGTTTTTCAAAAAGTGTGAGATTACCTGTACTATGATTTCCCATTTTTAACTGAGGTGAGATATATACCTTCCAATTGTTAAACTTCTCTTCAATAATTTTTCCCCACTCAGGCAAACCCGCTTCACCTGTGTTTATTTCCTGGCCTCCTCCAACTAATGCGACGATTACAGACCAATGTTTATGTCGTCCCATAATTTCAAGCATCATTTCTGCTTCTGAATGAGGCCTCTGAAACTTTCGCATAGAATGTTCTTTATTCCATGCCCGTTGGGCTTCATCAAAAATCACGACTTTATTATTGGGAATCCTCTCCTTATCATTGAAATAATGATCTAAGAAACGATGCACATTTTCAATGAATGATATTACTCTTTCTGTTTCCTTTTTCTTTGCATCTACGTCAAGCCTTTTAATTTTCTTAAAAGCATCACGTGTTAATGCTTCCCTTAGCACCTTGATAAGTGGACCATTACCAGATAAAAAAGTAGCTAAAGATTTATCACTTCCTTGAAATTCTTTATCGTGAGCGATATTTAAACCAGCTAAGGTTTTGCCAGCTCCGGGCACTCCAGTAATAAAACAGATTATTTTTTCATTATTTGCTTTTGCCCTTTTAATAGCAGTGATTACAGCATCAGAAGTTTTAGTCAAGTTTTTTGTCCCTGCATGTGATCGAGAAATTTCTATCACAGATTTTCCTGAATACAATGTTTGGGCTGCTTCTATTATTGTAGGAGTTGGGGCGTAGTCGCTATGATTCCATTTTGAATAACTTAAAGATGTGGTTTCGCTATCATATTGTTTTAATATTTGGCGTAAATTTTCAACCAAGTCGGCAGAGTTGGCAAACACCATATTCTTTACATAATCTGAGCTTTCCCAAGCAACATTTTTAAATGTGCTGCCATTTGTAGCTACTAATAAAGGAACTATTGCACGCTCTCTCGATTCGGAGTGAAAATCCCTAATATCTAAACAGTAATCTATTAATTGTTCTTTATCTGCATTCAAAAAATCATACTTCCCTACTTTAAATTCAATAACGATTATCAGGCCATTTGCTATTAATACCGCGTCTATTCTTTTTTCTCTGCGTGCTATAGGATATTCAAGCAGTATTCCAAATGAGGATGCGTTTGGAATAATTTGTATTAAATTTAAGAATGTATGCTTTAGTATTTTTATTTCTTCGTTCCATGATAGCGTTTGTGTATGCATTTGTTGGTAAAATCCAGAAATGCCAGCTTGATGAGTTAGGGTACCCAAAATAGAGCTTGTTTTCTCCTCAATAAATTGATCGATCCTATTTGAATAAAACGCCCCCATTACTTGTTAAAGTTAGGGGAGTTGAAAAAATCTTTAAATTGAATATCTAAAGCGTTAAGAAGCTTTTCCAGATTCTCGATAGAGATATTTCTGCGGCCATTTTCAACATCGGTTACATATGTTCTATCAATCTCAGCTTTGTTACCTAATGCTTCCTGAGATATGCCAATTTCATTACGTAATTCTTTTATTCGCTGCCCAACTTTTACCTTAATACTCATATAAGCAAGTTGGACTATTGTCGACTATGAGTCAACGGACTATAAGTGTCATTTATATTTATATTTGCATCAAATATTTAATTCAATATGAATAAAACGTTATCACCAAATTATGTGGTGTACAATAACCACATTTTATTAGACCTTTATATTATTAGACCAATTAAACAAGGAAAAAAAACAGATGATAATCTTCTATCAGAAAAAAAAATCTTTAAATTGAATTTAGAGATGATTGATAGTAAACTACCACAAATATTGGCTCACGCAATTCGCTATAGTATTGTTACGAATACTTTTAATTGGGTAGATATAATAAGTTTTTTAATAAAAGAAAACCCAATTGGATATAATAGCTCAACAAGCCTTAATTTTTATGAAGTCAAACTAAAATCGTTTTTGACTGCCATAGCATTAGGAATGTCTCCTAAATTTATCTGGAGTGGCGTACCTGATTCTGTAGTTGGAATAATGGTTATTAACAAATTGAACCACTTTAAACTTGACTACATATACAATAAAGTAGCGTTTGAAGAATATTTATTCAACAACACCTCTATTAGGCCATCGGTTAATAGCTATCGAAGAGGGGTACTTATAAATCTTCAAATTGTCCTTCAAATTCCTTAAAGTTCACTTATATCCGATTGCCTGTTTAACTTCATCCGGCTACCTTAGCCTTATGCCTAACATTAAATTTTGCTATCTCTACCGCGATGCCAGTAATTACAAAAAATACGGCTCGGTGGTATTTTCCAATTCGGAGAGTGTCGATCTTATTGCTTTAGAAACATTTATTCGCGCCAGGCTAATAGAAGAAACGTGGTTCTATAACCACCAATGGCAGGTGCCCGATCTGCATTTCGGCACATGGGATAACGAACTCGACCATACCTGGCATGAGTATGAATGTGTTGAATACACCGACGAACCCTCTATAGCAGGTTATGAGTTACAGGCTTTTTTAGAAATTATAACGGCTATTCATAACCCGTAAGTAAATCCCTACGACTACCTATCTAATAAGATTGCCACAGCCCGCCCTCGCTTTCCCCGCTCCTGTGCTTCGCAATTGACATGATGTGCGGCTATCCTGCGTTGAGGAACTATAATGCAGGCCATTTACTCGCCAATTTTGCTGCCGCCACATCCTGCTTGTGATTTAGGGCGATTCGCAAAAGGCATCCAGATTACTTCGCATAAAATTCACAAGCGGAACACTTGCGGTGGCATAAAATATCCGGCATTAAAACAATGATATAATTTATTGTATTAAAGATCAATTAGTTACTATTTATAAAGATGTTCCGTTTTTGCAAAAAAGTGTTCCGCAAGGTGTTCCGGTTAGTAGAATTAGTGTTCCGCTGCGTTCCGTTTTTTTAATCAGCGGAACGCGGAACACCGGAACAAAGCGATTATCGTAGCACTATATTGCTTAAGTTTGCCGTTATTGCAATTACATTTATGAAAAATCGTTACTTTCTGCTGCTTGCCGCTGCTGTTTTGTTCGCTTCGTGTTCTAAAAAAATAGTTGATCCTTATGTAGCTACCAATAAAGTTTACGCCAACCAAACGGATAGCCTGGTAGATGTTATACAAAAACAAGACACCCTGAATATCGTTGATAGCTTGGGTGCCGCCATCCCCAGCCAATGGGTAGGCACGGTAAACTTTAACCTGCGCAAGCCTAACTTTGTAATATTGCACTACACCGCGCAGGATTCGCTGGCACAAACCATCAAGACTTTCACGCTGGTGCGGCCGCAGGTGAGCGCCCATTACGTGGTTGCCAAAGACGGCAAAATTGTACACATGCTGAACGATTACCTGCGCGCCTGGCATGCAGGCATCAGCAAATGGGGCAGCATCAGCGATATGAACAGCTGCTCGATAGGCATTGAAATAGATAACAAAGGCAACGAGCCCTTTGCCCCGGCGCAGATGAAAAGCCTGCTGCTGTTACTGGCACAGTTGAAGAAACAATACAATATTCCAACAGCAAATTTCATTGGTCACCAGGACATAGCCCCGGCCCGCAAACCGGACCCTGGTGTGTTTTTCCCATGGATGCTGCTGGCCCAGAAAGGCTTTGGCCAATGGCCGGATGTGGTTATCCTGCCCGCTCCGGACAACTTCGACAGCACCACCGCCCTGCGCCTGATAGGTTACGATACCAGCAACCTGCCCGCTGCCATTGTTGCCTTTAAACGCCACTTCATCCAAACCGATGAAACGCCGGTGCTAACGCAATGCGATTTGGATGTGTTGTATAATGTTTATAAAAAATACTAAGAGAGGGCTACTTCTTTTGTCGCAACAAAATAAGCAAAAATGCTTTTTTTATTTAGGCTTCTTTGCCGCACGGGCATTTACCCTGCAGAGCGGGCAGAACCACGGGCTGGGAAAGTTTGCCCCATTGCTTCGCACGCGCCAACCCTGCGCTTCTGCAAAATATCCGTATGCCCCTGCCAACCGCACATTCCCACCAAGTTCTGCCCACTCTCACCCGAAGCTGAGCTGCGGAAGAAAGGAGCAAACGCTTGCGAGGGCCTGACATAAAAGCGGGCCGAAGGTAAAGGCCGGTGCGTGAAGCTTTTTTCTGTCTTAGTGGGGAATTGAGCAACAAAAAGCCCGGCTTCAAAAGAAACCGGGCTGAAATATCAATAGCAACTAAAATCTACTTTTTAACCCACCCATCTTTTAACGTAACTGTGCGGTTAAACACCAGCTTATCTTCGGTAGAGTTTTTATCGAGGGTGAAATAACCTTTGCGCATAAACTGAACGGGGGTGCCAATTTGGGCGTTCGCCAGGTCGGGTTCTATGTAAACGGCCGGGAGTATTTGCAGGCTGTTTGGGTTAATATAATCTTTAAAGTCGCCGTCTTCGCTGCTTGGGTCTTCCACCTGGAAAAGGCGGTCGTACAGGCGCACTTCGGCGGTTTTGGCATGTGCCACACTCACCCAATGGATAGTACCTTTTACATTGATACCGCTGGTATCGTTACCACTTTGTGATTCAGGGATGTACGTGCAATGGATCTCGGTGATGTTGCCATCGGCATCCTTCACCACGCTTTCGCCTTTAATAATGTATGCGCTTTTCAACCTCACCATCAGGCCAATTCCGAGGCGGAAGTATTTTTTGGTAGGCACTTCCATAAAATCGTCGCGCTCTATCCAAAGCTCCTTGCTGAACGGAAACTCCCTGCTGCCATCGCCGCCATCTGCCTCCGGGTTGTTTTCACCATGAAAGATCTCCTCCTGTCCGTCGGGATAGTTGGTAATCACCAGTTTCACCGGATCCAGTACAGCCATACGGCGCCATGCGGTTTTGTTCAGATCCTCGCGGATGCAGAATTCCAGCAGGCCAACGTCAATCATGTTCTCGCGTTTAGCCACACCAATACGCTCGCAAAACTCGCGGATGCTGGCAGGCGTATAGCCACGGCGGCGTAAACCGCTTATGGTAGGCATACGCGGATCGTCCCAGCCGTCTACATGCTTTTCTTCTACCAGTTGCAGCAGCTTGCGCTTGCTCATTACGGTATAGTTAAGATTAAGGCGTGCAAACTCGTATTGCTTGCTCGGGAAAAGCTCCAGCTTGTCTATAAACCAATCGTACAGCGGGCGGTGGGGGATAAACTCTACCGTGCATATCGAATGAGTGATCTCTTCAATAGCATCGCTTTGGCCGTGGGCAAAATCATACATCGGGTAAATGCACCAGGCATCGCCCGTACGGTGGTGATGGGTGTGCTTAATGCGGTACATCAATGGGTCGCGCAGGTGCATGTTGGTAGATGCCATATCCACCTTGGCTCGCAGTACTTTGGCGCCATCAGGATATTTGCCGGCTTTCATATCGGCAAACAGCTGCAAGTTTTCTTCAACCGAACGGCTGCGGAACTGGTTTGGCACGCCAGGCTCGGTAGGGGTGCCTTTTTGTATGGCAATTTCCTCTGCCGTGCTGTCGTCAACATAGGCAAGGCCTTGTTTAATCAACTCAACGGCCAGGTTGTACAGTTTATCAAAATAGTCAGATGCGTAAAGCTCTTCGGCCCATTCAAAGCCAAGCCATTTTACATCCTCTTTAATGCTGTCAACATATTCCACATCCTCTTTTACAGGGTTGGTATCATCAAACCGCAGGTTGGTTTTGCCATCATAACGCTGGGCCAAACCAAAATTTAAACATATCGATTTTGCGTGTCCGATATGCAAATATCCATTAGGCTCCGGCGGGAAACGGGTTAATACCCGCCCGTTATGTTTGCCGGCAGCAATATCTCCTTCAACAATTTCCTCTATAAAATTCAGTGATCTTTCTTCGCTCATGGTGTTTGTAACAGGGTGTAAAAATAACAAAAATTGTTGTCGGAACCCGAATTGCCTGAATTTTAGGAATTGGCAGAATTTGCTTCGCGCTTTAATTCTGTTAATTCATTAATTCTATAAGATCCGGGGTCAGAAGATATCGGCGATACCTTCGGCCCGGGCTTTCCGCTCATACTGCGCAGGGCCGTGGCCGGTATCCGCTGCAATTCCAATTGCATTACCCCTTATGAATCAATACTCCGGTTCACTAATGCTTAAGCAAACGCAGATGTTTAGGATATGATAAACAATATTGCTAATCACATAAGCATGTAATTACTTTCTTTTAACTTTGATAAGCTTTTAGCTTCGAATAATTTATGAGCGATAACCAATTTAACCGCCCCATTCGGGTACTGGTAGCCAAGGTGGGCCTTGATGGGCACGACCGCGGCGCACGCATTATTGCCACTACCCTGCGCGATGCCGGTATGGAGGTGATATACACCGGCTTGCGCCAAACGCCGGAGATGGTGGTGAACACCGCCCTGCAGGAGGATGTTGATGCTATCGGCATCAGTATTCTGTCTGGCGCGCACATGACGGTTTTCCCCAAGGTAATAGCGCTCATTAAAGAAAAGAAGATGGATGATGTGCTGCTCACCGGCGGCGGCATTATCCCGGCCGATGATATGGCCGAGCTAAAAAAGATAGGGGTAGGGGAGCTTTTTCCGCCCGGTACCAGCACCGCCGATATTGTAAAATATATTACCCAGTGGGTGCACGCTAACCGTAACTTTTAATAAAACGTTATGACATTTGAGAATTTACTGATAAACCAAAAAGACCGTATACAATACATCACCATTAACCGCGAAAGCAAGCTGAACGCTCTCAACAAGCAAACCCTTGCCGAATTGCACACCGCTTTTACCGATGCTTTTGCTGACGATGCGGTAGGCGGTATTATTATAACCGGCGCGGGCGCAAAAGCCTTTGTGGCCGGTGCTGATATTGCCGAATTTGTTGGTATAAATGCCGAAGGCGGCCGCGTAATAGCGCAGGAAGCACAAAGCAATGTGTTTGATGTTATTGCCAACGGCAGCAAACCCGTGATAGCTGCTGTAAATGGTTTTGCCCTGGGCGGCGGGCTGGAACTGGCTATGGCCTGCCATATCCGTATATCATCTGATAACGCCAAAATGGGCCTGCCCGAAGTTACGCTTGGGCTTATCCCCGGTTATGGCGGCACGCAGCGTTTAACTCAATTAGTAGGCCGTGGCAAAGCGCTGGAGATGATCATTACGGCAGATATGATAACCGCTGTGGAAGCACTTCAGTTCGGCCTTGTAAATCACGTCGTTTTTCAGGCAGATCTGTTACCCAAAGCAGAAGAGATCATGAGCAGGATCTTAACCCGTGCCCCTTTGGCCCTGACATCGGCCATTAAGGCGGTGAATGCATCTGCACAGGATGGCGTAAATGGCTTTGATATTGAAATTCAGGAGTTTTCCAATTGTTTCGGTACCGAAGATTTTACTGAGGGCGTTACCGCTTTTATAGCAAAGCGCAAAGCAGAGTTTAAAGGGAAGTAAATTATTATAACAATCATGCGAACGAAACACATACACATCTGTACGGCTATTATAGCTGCTATGCTTTTAACTTTTTGTGCGCAGGCGCAATCAACGTATCCAGATAAAGCGCAATTTAGTATTGGCGCAAACCTGGGCTTGCCTGTTGGTAAACTTGCCAATACGCATACCATCGCCTTCGGCGGGTTTTTACAGGAAACCATCCCGGTTGTTAAAGGCCTGCACATTGCTTTAAACGCAGGCTACACCAAGTTTAAGGGTGAAAACAATATTGGCAAGCCAGCACCTACCGGCGTGATCATCGACTACCCCGATATTGATATGCTGACTGCCAAAGCGGGCCTGCGGTATTTTGTGCATCCCCAAATTTACCTTCAGGCCGATGCCGGTATTGCCCTGGTTTTAAACAGCCCGCAAACCAGTTATGATGCCGCCAAGGCATTTATTTATTCGCCCCGGATTGGTGCGCAATTACCTGTTGGCACCAACCATATAATTGACTTGAGCCTGGGCTACGAGGCCACAAACCGTTACGGCGGCGCTTATCGCGGGGCCATAAGCAGCGTAGGCATCCATGCTGCATTCGGTTTTTAGGCGGTTTTTGGTCATACTTCAAGTGCTGAATTATAGCTGATCTAACCTTAAGATCACATCTTATTAACTTCAAGTTTACATTCGGCTGACCAAAATTGATATAAAGTCAAAAATTAATTTGTTGTCAATCAATCGATTGAATAAAGGTGACAATTGGATGAAAAATTGTAATTAAAATCATGCTTTACTTTGCTGCGTGTTAAACAAAACACAATGTTTTAAATATCATAAGTCATGAAAAACGTACTAAAAATCTCAGCCCTTGTTTTGGCATTTGCAGGTTTCTCTTTTGCAGCTAAAGCACAAACATCAACCACTACATCAACTACTACTTCTAACGGTATCCGTTACAGCATCGGTGTTGATGCAGGTATCCCAACGGGTAACTTCAACAACGCTTACAAATGGAATATTGGCGGTTCGGTACAGGCAGATATCCCTGTGGCAAACCAATTATTTGTTACTGTTAACGCAGGTTACAACAACGTATTTGGCGAAAAAAACTTAGCCGGTACTAATGTAGATGTACCAAACGTGCAGTTATTGCCAGTTAAAGCCGGTTTAAAATTCTTCCCGGTAGCTAACTTTTATGTACAGGGCGAAGCTGGTGCAGCATTCCTGTTAAACAAATCAGATTTCTTTAATGATAAATCTGTAGCATTTGTTTACGCTCCGCAAATTGGTGTTCAGTTCCCGGTAAGTGCAAATGGTAACTTTATTGATGCCGGTGTACGTTACGAAGGTACCACCAAATACAGCAGCGCATTTGATGGCAGCAAAGTAAACTTTGTTGGTGTACGTGTTGCTTACGGATTCTAACTATCGACCCTATCTCTACAACAATTGAAAAACTAAAGGGGGAGGCCATACGGCTTTCCCTTTTTTGTTTCTCTGAGATTTTTGATAACCGATTGCGAGCACGGCAACCTCATTGCTACTGCAAAGCGCTTGCCTTATGGGTGGACTTAAATGGATTGTAATACCAATCAGACCCAATAAATAAAATTTGCCCTGCGCCATTTTCAGCGCTTTTACTATTGCTATTTTTTTCGTTCAACTTTAAATAATTCGAAAAAATTACCAAATATTTGTACCTTAACCTGCTTAAAGCACCTACCTGTAAACTGTATTGCTGATATGAAAAAAATTCTCATCATTGATGACGAGGTTAATGTTGGCCTGTTGCTGTCTAAGTTCTTAACACGCAACGGTTTCGAAGTGGATACCGCGGCTAACGGCGGCAGCGGCATGGAATACCTTAAAGCAAAGGAGTACGAACTGGTGCTGTGCGATTTCAGGCTGGAAGATACCGACGGCCGCGAAATGCTGAAAAACATTAAAGCGCTTTACCCTAAAACGGGTGTAATTATTATAACCGGCTATTCGGATATTAAAATGGCCGTTGAGCTCATAAAAATGGGCGCTTATGATTATATTACCAAGCCGCTTTATCCCGATGAGATCTTAAACACCATTACCAAGGCTATTGAAACACAATACGCCCTGCAGGAAATTGCGGGTAAAGAATATACCATAAGTGCGGATAAGCCGCAGAAAGAAGTTAAGAAACAGATCCTTTCCGGCGAGTTTGTATCCGGCACCAGCAGGGCTTCAAAAGAATTATTAAGGCAGATAGAACTGGTTGCACCAACCAATTACAGCGTAATTATATTAGGCGAAAGTGGCACCGGGAAAGAATCGGTTGCTAAAAGCATCCACCTGAACAGCCCGCGCCACAACCAGCCTTTCATAGCGATGGATTGCGGATCATTAACCAAGGAACTGGCAGCAAGCGAGTTTTTTGGCCACGAAAAAGGATCGTTTACTGGGGCATTATATACCAAAATAGGCCATTTTGAGATGGCCAACGGCGGCACCTTATTTTTAGATGAAGTGGGCAATCTGTCTTACGAAATTCAGGCTGCTTTGCTGCGTACCGTGCAGGAGCGTAAAGTAAAACGTATTGGCAGCACCAAAGAAATTGATCTGGATGTGCGTATTATTATAGCCACCAATGAAAACCTGCAGGACGGCATCAGCAAAGGCCGTTTTCGCGAGGACTTGTACCATAGGTTTAACGAGTTCAGCATCCACATGCCGCCACTGCGCGACAGGGGGCACGATATTATGATGCTGGCAGAGCATTTTTTAAAAATTGCCAACCAGGAGCTGGACAGGCACGTAACCAGTTTTGCGCCCGAAGTTACCGAGTGCTTTATGAACTACCGCTGGCAGGGTAACATCCGCGAGTTGAAGAACGTGGTACGCCGCGCTACCTTATTAAGCGAAGGCGACCAGATCACCATCAAAACCCTTCCGCTGGAAATCTCTAACTTTAAGGTTACAGCATACGAGCCGCAAGCCAATGGTTCAGCCTACTATGCTGCGCCTGCGCCCGAAATAAAGGAAGCGCCAAGGCACGATCTTAAAAACGCCGCTTTAGGCGCCGAGCACGAAACCATACTGAAAGTACTGCGTGAGGTTAATTTTAACAAAACCAAGGCTGCCGAGATCCTGAATATCGACCGTAAAACGCTTTACAATAAAATGAAAGCCATTAACCTGAAATAATATTTATGGCAGATACCCCCATGCCCAATGCCGACGCGCTTTTTAAGCTGAAACACGATATCAAAAATCAACTAAGTAATATTAACCTCGCTTTGGAGGGGCTTAAATACGAAGTAGAAGACGTAAGCGGCGATGTGGAATTATACATCAGCAGCATGCTGGCATCTGCCCAAAAAATAGATCGCCTACTGGATATTATTCAGGAGGAAATTTAATTCAGGTAAAGCCCCTAAAGCCAAAACTTTTTAAAGATTCTTTGTTTTATATAGCATAAAATCAACCTTATCGGGGGCATGTCTATTTTTAACTATAAACAGCGCAATAATATTATACTGGTAAGCATTATTGTGCTTGGCTGTTTTTTGTTATATGCCCTAAGCGAACTGTTCAGTTCTATCCTCGGCGCTATTGTGCTGTTCACTATCTTCCGCACGTTTTATTTAAATATGGTAGAGAAGCGCAAGCTTAATTCTACGTTTGCGGCGCTTATCATCATCTTTATCTCGCTTATTGTAATTGTAATCCCGTTTTTGTCGCTAAGTATTATGGTGATAGGCAAAATAGGGAGCATTAACCGAGATGCCCTGCCCATAGAGCAGTGGACAGCCAAGATAGATGCCTTTACCGGTACTAATTTAAACCAGCCCCACTTTGCCGAAGATACCCTGCAAAAGCTGGGCGCTTACGCTGCAGACCTGTTCCCATCATTACTGGGGAGCGCGGCCAATATTATACTTACTTTATTGGTAATGTATTTTCTGCTGTATTTTATGTTTACACAAATGCAGGAGTTTGAGAACGGATTGCTTAAATACGCACCGTTTAGAGAACAGCATGCCCTTAAATTTGCACAGGCCCTGCGCGATTCTACTTACTCCAATGTTTTGGGCCAGGGTATTATTGCCGTAACGCAAGGCACGTTATTAGCAATGGGTTTTTATGCCTTTGAGATTCCCGATGCTGTATTTTGGGGGGTGATAGGCTGCTTCCTTTCCTTTTTACCGGTAGTGGGTGCACCTACTATGTGTATACCTGCCAGTATAATTTTTTTTGCCAGCGGGCATTCTTTAAAAGGTGTACTGCTGCTTGCTTACGGCCTGCTGTTTATAGGCAATGTTGATAATGTGTTGCGCGTGGTTATTAACAAGCGAGTGGGCAATACGCACCCTATCATTTCTATCATCGGCGTATTTATTGGGTTACCTCTTTTTGGAATACTTGGCCTGGTTTTTGGTCCTGTATTGCTTTCGTATTTCTTGTTATTGCTGGAAATTTATGAAACAAACCGCATGGCAGCCGACAGGCTGGAGCGGATAAGAACAGGGCCGGAATTGTAACAAAATAAGCCAATTGTGCGTTATTTTTATAAGCTGAAAAAAGCCAAATAAACTTTACGCATAAATAAATTTACTAATTAATAAAACAAATATTCAACTTAAAAATTAATACAATATGAACGATAACACAAAAGTAGTTGTAGCACTGCTGGCAGGATTAGCGGCAGGGGCGGCACTTGGAATTTTATTTGCACCAGAAAGAGGTACAGAAACACGTGACAAACTTTCAGATTCGTTGAAAAACCTTGGCGACAGCATTAAAGAAACTGCTGCCAACGAAATTGACAACCTGTTAAATTTAAAAGACAAAGTTGTAGATAACATTAAAAGTAAAGTAAGATCGACCGAAGAAGAATACCAGGACGATCTGGAGCACGCATAAATTCACCGTTTACGGCTTAATAACAGCCCGAAGCATTATTCCAAAGTATGGAACCACAAAAAGATACAGCACGCCCAATTATTGACCAAGTAAAAGAGTACGTTGAAACACGCGCACGGCTCTTAAAGTTAGAAGTTATTGAACGCAGCACATCCATCATAGCTAATATTGTGGTAGAGCTGGTTGTAATTATCAGCTTAGTGCTTACATTTTTGTTTGCAAGCTTTACACTGGCGCTTTTTTTAGGCGAGGTGTTCCATTCCTATTGGAAGGGCTTTGGTTGCGTAGCCTTATTTTACCTGCTTATAGCGGTTATTTTAATTGTGGCCAAAAAACCAATAGAACGGCCGATAATTAACATCTTGGTAAGAAAGCTATTCAACTAAAACTATGGAAATCATCATACATAACGCAAATGATCTCAAGGTTGAAATAGCCAGGCTTAAAAACCTTGAGGTAGATCAGTCGGTAGCCTTAAAGGCCCGTTTTAGCAGCCCGTCTGCAATTATGTCAACGGCAATGTCGTTGTTCCCAAAATCGCCAACAGTTGATGGGGTAAAAAGCGCGGGCTTTTTTAGTCAGGATTTTTTAGGGCTCATTTCCAGAATAGCCTTACCGCTAACTTTAAACAAAACACTGTTTAAAAACTCCAACTTTTTGGTAAAAACATTGGTTGGTGTACTGTCGCAAAAAGCATCGCACTACATCAGCGAAGATGCCGTAACAGGCGTTTGGGGCAAGGCGAAAGCATTGTTTAATAAGTTTACCAAAAAGAAGGACGACGATAGGGAGATAATACCTGCCTACAGCAAATATTATAAAGAAGGCGCGCCAACTGAAAACCACGAAGGCGAAGGCGGCTATAGCAGCTAAACTATTATACATAAGATACCGGTTCTGTTGTGAAACACAACCTTAAAGGGATAAGCTGATATTAGTTTATCCCTTTTGCTTTGGGCTGTATCGCCACGTTATAAGCACTCTGCTATGCGTTGTAAAACCTATGCTCTAAATTCTTACTTTTGCATTTTTATAACAACACGTGGGAAAAGATAAAATAAGACGTTTTGCCGAAATAGATACTTTCAGCAATGTTTTTCAGATGGATGGCGGGAAACCGCTTAAAGGTAACTGGGCTAAAGGCTTTTTTAAGAACGATAACCCGGTAGTGGTGGAGCTGGCCTGCGGCAAAGGCGAGTACACTGTAAACCTGGCCCAAATGTTCCCCGGTAAAAATTTTATTGGTGTTGATTATAAAGGTAACCGCATTTGGCGCGGCGCCAAAACTGCTATAGAGGATGATGTGCCTAACGTAGCCTTCCTGCGCATCCAGATAGAGAACCTGATAGATTATTTTGAAGAGAACGAGGTATCAGAGATATGGATCACCTTTCCCGATCCGCAGCCGCAGCTTAGCCGCGAGAAAAAACGCCTTACGTCAGACAGGTTCCTGAACATGTACCGCGTTATTTTAACGCCCGGTGGTTACATTAACCTTAAAACAGATAACGACGGCTTTTATGAATACACTGCCGGCAAAGTGCAGGAGCTTGGCCTTAACGAGCATGTAAACACCGCCGACCTGTACCACTCCGAGTTTGCAGATGAGGTACTCTCCATAAAAACCTATTACGAAAAAAAATACCTGCTGCATAACAAGAACATTAACTACCTTAAGTTCTCATTTTAAACAGCTAAAAACAATGCCCGACTATACCTTCTACGATAACGTTTACGATGTAGTACGGCTGATCCCCAAAGGCAGGGTAACTTCTTACGGGGCCATTGCAGCTTACCTGGGCTCCAAGCAGTCATCGCGGATTGTGGGCTATGCTATGATGGCCTGCGGAAATGCCAAGCCGCCTGTACCGGCGCACCGTGTGGTAAACCGGCAGGGGTTATTAACCGGTAAATTTCATTTTGGCGGCGACACCATGGAACAGCTTTTGGCATCTGAAGGCATAACCGTTGCAGATAACCAGGTGCAAAACTTTAAAGGATTGTTTTGGGACCCGGCCGCCGAGCTTAAGCTGTAACGTGCGGCGTGCGCACCGGCTTTTGATAAGCATAATCGGTTATCACCACAATAACCAGCAGGGCTACACCAAACCATAGGTAAAAGTTGTGCCCGCGTTCGTCATATTGCAATACAGTAAAGCTTAGTATAATAAGTCCTATAGCTACCAGTAGCTCAATTACGCCATGCACCGTCATAGAAATAAACCTGAAAATGCCTGCAGACGAATTGGTGATGAGCGTAAGTACCAGGTGTACCAGGCCAAGCAGGTAGGTATACCGTGCCACATCGCCCGATAAGACAAACAACGTTGGCGATGCCCATAAAAATATTATTATCAGGTAGTCTAATGCGCCGTGGGTAGAGGGGGAAATTACCTTCATAAAATGCTGTGTTTTTTAGTGAATAACTATGTAAAAAACAATGTGATAAGCTTATTATAATTTGATAAGAGCTTTTAGGCTGCAAAAGTTTTGTTTTGTGCCTATATTGTAACACCAATGAGGAATAAACTTATCACCCTGTTACTATGCATATTGTTTGTGCAGCCATTATTTGCGCAAACCACAACCGTCAATATCAGCATAGCCAATACATCGGCCAGCAGCTGCAGCCTTTGGATCCACGATCTATCGTTAATGCGCAATTACCTTAAAAAAGGAAATGTCGGCATTTCCTTAAATAACAAGAAGGCCTCGGTTTACACCATACATATTACCAAGCCGCAATTTATTTCTATATCCTGCGGCAGCTCACCCGCGCAGGATGCTGCCTACATAAGCTACGATCTGTTTGTATCTCCAGGCGATAACATAAGTTTTAAAGCCGATTTTAAAAAGCCGGATTATGGCATTGTAGTTACCGGCAAGGGCAGCAATAACAACCAGCCACTGGTGCAAAAGCTAAAGGGGGTAGACTATCAGCAATTTTACGGCGACACACTGCCTTACCGCGCCTTAGCCGGTATAAAAAAAGAGGCTGTAACGGAGAAGCGGGTACTGGCCGGATACATAAAAAAATACAAGCCATCGGCAGCCTTTATAAAAAGCCGCCTGTATGATCATGAATATTTTACAGCTACAACTTATTTTGATTTTAAAGAGGGCAATAAGTACCAGATAAGGGGGCCGTACGAGCGTAATTTTAAGCAATGGCAGCAGGTGAATGATAGCTTGTTCAGGCAGATAAAGCTAAACAACGCAGATGCTCTTGTATCAGAGAAGTACATCCGCCTGGTAGATATATTTTTACTGCGCGAAAAGGAACGGTTGTGGAAAGAGAGTTACATCAATCCCGATGCGTTTTATAAAGAATGGTATAATACTAATAAGGAGGACGGAAAAAAACTGTTTGATGATGATATCAGCAACCTGCTGCAGGAGAAGATCATTAACAAGTATTTCAGCGGGAAAGTGGCGGAACATCTGTTCGCTGTGTTTTTTGATGATGCATTCTCCGAAAGCGATCCCAGGAATATTGTACAGATCTTCGCACGCTTTAAAAAGAACTTCCCCGGCAGCAGGTATATCGCATGGTTTGGCCCATCGGTAGATACTATTATAAAGAAACAGCATAACTCGCTTAACGCCGACATGATCTTTGCGAAAGATAACGGCACCACGCTAAAATCGTTTGATGAGGTGCTGGCCATGGTTAAAGGGAAAACCGTGTTGCTGGATATGTGGGGTACCTGGTGCGGCCCATGCCGCAGCGAGACCGATAAGAACGGTGCCGCCATTAAAGCACACTTTAAAAATAAAGGCCTCGATTACCTCTACGTAGCCAACCGCGACCTGAAGAATGAAAAAGCCTGGAAAGAACTCATAGCCTACCTCGGTATGAACGGCACACATATACTGGCCAGCAACGAACTGAGTAACGATATTATGAAGAAAGTAAACGGCACCGGCTACCCAACCTATGTAATCATCAACAAAGATGGCAGCTACGAACTTTCAAAAGCCGGCTACCCAATGGATAGGGAAATCTTGATTAAACAATTGGAAGAGGCGCTGGCGAAGTAAAAAGCCGTTATAAACTAAAATAGCGATGGATTTTAAACCTATCGCTATTTGATGTACATTGTCAAAATTAGCAGGATCTATTCAAATTGCAGCAACTCCCAGCGGTTGCCAAAGGGATCAATAAATGCAAATCGTATCCTACCGGGAATAATATCCTCTTCTATAATTTCAACCCCATGTGCCTCCAGGTGCTTTTGCGCAGCGGCAATATCTGCCACTTCCAGCGCGGTGTGCCTTATCGTTCGGGGTAAAGCAGGCTCTACGCCTATGTGCAGCCCCGCATCCGCAATGCTGAACCAGTACCCCGGGTGAGGGAAAATATCCGGCCGGGGTATTTCTTTTAACCCAATTACTGCGGAATAAAAGGCACGTGCTTCTTCCAATAGTTCTTCGGGTACGCAGATATGGAAATGGTCCAGTCGGTTAAATGTTATCATCGGCCTCGTCTTCCGCAAAAGTTAAAACGTAGTTGTTATTATCTGCAATAGAAAATTCGGTGGCGCCGTAAAATGTTTTCTCCAGGCCTTTTAATACGGTTACTTTATCTTTAATATCCTCAAAAAACACGCGGATGCCCTGTAGTTTAATGTAGAACAATAAAGATCCGCCATCGGTACGGCTGATGGTGGGCAGTTCTTCGCCAAGGCTGTCAAATGTTTGGAACATGATGCTCACGTTTCCTTTTACCATCATGGCCCAAACCAGGTCGGGGCCGGTTTCGGGCACGCTCATGGCAAGTTCAAACCCAAGCAGGGTGTAAAACTCTATTGTTTTATTAATATCCTTAACAAAAATATTGGGCGATAAGCTTTCCATAGTTAGTTGGTTTTTTTACCAAAGATATAGTTTATCCCGGCTTGGTAGGAAGTCAAATTTGCTGTTGAAGCATAATATGGTGCCAGGGATGCAGCATGCCAATACGTACCGTAAACCTCAAATCTGTTGCCGATTAAAACCCCGGCTTTAACAGGTACCGACAGCCATGTTTTCGACAGTTCGGAAGAACGGCTTGTAAAGGATAAGAAGTAGTGCAATCCCACCATCCGTGACCAACGCCTCCATTGGTCATTCATTCCACCCTTTTTGCCTTCACTTTTGCCTCCGTACTGTTCAGGCATCGCTATTCCATGCGGCATCTGAACAGGTTATTATTTACTTAGAACAAGGAGGGAAAGATGAATGTGGATTTGATCACGAAAGAAGACCTGCGGGAAATGGAGTGCAGGCTGTTAGCAGAAATCAAAAAACTCGCGCCCATGGAAGGACAGGGTGTATCGAAGAAATGGCTTAAAAGCAATGAGGTGAGGAAGCTGCTGAAGATCTCGCCTGGCACCTTACAAAACCTGCGTATTAACGGTACATCAAACTTTACCTGTATCGGCAGCCTGATCTACTATAAGCAGGAGGACATCAACAAACTGTTGGAAGGGGGTGCCAAATGAAACCGGAGGGTAAATATTCAACAGCAAGAGAGCTTGTCGGCTACGGCAAGCTGCTCCGGCGCATGAGCCGGGACGAGCGGCTGAATGCAACGCATAATCAGCCTGTTCACAGGCTTATTCATCCACTGGCAGCGCAACGGCTTTGTCAGCCCTTTCGCGGTAACGCGAAAGGCATTGATGGGTTACAGTAAAATACAATCTATAGCCACTTACCACAAACACATAAGGGAACTTGACGCATACGGCTATATCCGTTACCAGCCGTCCTATCATCCAAAACTGGGCAGCCAGGTTTACTGGCCTGCTAGATGGGAGGCAGAGGAATGAGATGTATCCATGTTGCTAAGTATCCATATAGCAGTATTGCAAAGCAGCTAAGTATCAGGGCAGCTTCGCTGCGTCGCTCCGCGAAAGCGGGGGGAGCAAGCGGAAGTCGGGCACACCCGACTTTTTCCGCTTGCCCTGCGGGGCAAGGCAGATTCGCGTATACCGCAGGTATACTTTCCCCCCGCTGTCAGCTGCATTGAAAGAAAACAGTATACTAAGGTGTATACTGCTATAAGCTATTAAAAGAACCATGAACTAGCGTTAAGGCGATGTCAAAAGATGAAAATGTAAAAACAATAAGGTTTCCGGAAAAGACAGACGAAAAGCTGCAAGCTATGGCGAACAAAAGCGGGCTGACGAAACTGGCTTTCTTCCTGCACATGGTAGACTATTTCTACAAGAGCAAAAAAGACCCGAGGGACCTCAATGATGAATTGCTGAAGAATGCCATCAATAAAAAGACGGATAATATTATAGCTTTTATCAAAACCCAGGAGCAGGAATTGCTTATGCCGGTAAAGAAAGATGCGGAGCGGATGATCGCCAGCCAGATGCAGGTTGTCGGGTATTTCAATAACCATATCATTAAACATAATGATGCGCAGAAAACAGCTTACAAAGAGCAGTCCGATAACATCGGGAGGATAGCGGCTTTCCTGGGAAAGCTTGATGCCGCGCAAAACGATAGGAAGCTGTTAAAAGCAAAGTTCTCTGCAATATTGGAATTCTATATCAACGCGCGTGAACAAATGGGTATGATGAGCCGGAAGGCAGATAAAGAAGCGCTTATCCAAAACGTGAAGCAGCAGTTAAATAACTTATGATAATGATAGCTATCTATGAATATAGCAATATATCTATATAGCATCCTATGTCTCGTCCTAAAAAGTCTTTACAGTTGGGAGCTGTTAATACGATATGTTCTTTACAATAATGATGTAGTCCTGATTAGGGTTTACAGTCCAAATGTAGAAAGTCCTAAAAGACCTTAACCAA
>Ga0247812_10000391_pt1 | contig 30735 bp, 30 predicted proteins | sample UWRJL149409B1_FD_178011 | JGI IMG/M metagenome (GOLD analysis project Ga0247812, IMG submission 178011) | Plant litter microbial communities from Arlington Agricultural Research Station in Wisconsin, United States - UWRJ-L149-409B-1 | ecosystem: Environmental > Terrestrial > Plant litter >...
AAAAAGATAGAAACCCTAATAAACTCTTTCAAAATCATCCTTAAAAAAATGGCTGAATAACCATTTGCTGTGCAAATTGAATTATTCAGCCATTTAAAGCCGGGTTGCGCAACGGCCACTTAGCAGGCGGCCTCTCTTCTAACACTCCCAAAACACTTATATTTTCTTATCTACATGAATGGTATGCACATTCATAGATTGTACTTTAATTTCTTTCTGAATGTGTTTATTGGTAGCTACCGCTTCATTTAAATGCGGTGCGATAACCAGGGAAACGATCGACATCAGCTTGATCAGAATATTCATCGACGGCCCCGAAGTATCCTTAAATGGATCGCCCACGGTATCACCCGTTACCGATGCTTTATGCGGTTCTGATTTTTTGTAATAGATCTCGCCGTTTATCTCGCAGCCTTTCTCGAATGATTTTTTGGCATTATCCCACGCGCCGCCGGCATTACTCTGGAAAATCCCCATCAGCACACCGGATACCGTAACACCGGCCAGCAAACCGCCCAACACTTCCGGACCGAAAGCAAAGCCTATGATGATAGGTGTTATCAGCGCGATCATACCCGGTGCAACCATCTCGCGGATGGATGCCTTGGTAGAGATCTCGACGCATTTTTCATATTCAGGGCGTGCCTTATATTCCATAATCCCCGGGATCTCGCGGAACTGGCGCCTTACTTCTTCTACCATGGCCATGGCCGCGCGGCCTACCGCCGAGATGCACAATGCCGAGAAGATGAACGGGATCATCCCGCCAACAAATAAGCCCGCCAAAACGTTGGCTTTGTAAATATCAATATGCTCAATACCCGCTACACCTACAAACGCTGCAAACAGCGCCAGCGAAGTTAAAGCTGCTGATGCAATTGCGAAACCCTTACCGGTAGCAGCTGTGGTGTTACCCACAGCGTCCAGGTTATCGGTGCGGTGGCGTACTTCCTCGGGTAAGCGGCTCATTTCGGCAATACCACCTGCGTTATCTGCAATAGGGCCGAAGGCATCAATAGCCAGCTGCATAGCAGTGGTGGCCATCATACCGGCAGCGGCAATAGCCACACCATATAAACCTGCAAAATAATATGAACCATAAATACCGGCAGCCAGTACCAAAATAGGCAGCACGGTAGACTCCATACCTACAGCCAAACCGCCAATAATATTGGTAGCATGGCCAGTTGCTGATTGCCTGATGATACTCATTACCGGGCGCTTACCCATGGCTGTGTAATATTCGGTAATGATAGACATCAGCGTACCTACTACTAAACCAACCAATATAGAACCGAATACGCCGTTCTTAGTGAACACAAGTGAACCTGCCTTTACAGCTTGATTTGCGTCTTCATCCCTTAGCATGTGAAAATTTCCATCAGGTAACATCCATTGCACTAAAAAGTAAGTAGCAATTGCCGTTAATATAATAGATGCCCAGTTACCTATGTTAAGCGCTTTTTGAACGCTGTCTGTTTCGTTTTTAATTTTCACTAATGATGCACCCACTATCGAAAAGATCAGCCCTAAACCGGCTATTACCATTGGTAACAGTACCGGGGCTATCCCACCGAATTTATCTGCGGAAACAATCTCGCGGCCCAATACCATAGTAGCCAGCATAGTTGCCACGTACGAACCGAACAGGTCGGCACCCATACCGGCAACATCACCCACGTTATCGCCTACGTTATCAGCAATGGTGGCCGGGTTACGCACATCATCCTCGGGGATGCCTGCTTCTACCTTACCAACCAGGTCGGCACCTACGTCGGCCGCCTTGGTATATATGCCGCCACCAACACGTGCAAACAGCGCGATGGATTCGGCACCTAAAGAAAATCCGGCTAAAACATCCAGCGCTTTCGCCATGGCTTCGCCGTTAACGCTTTCGCCTTTACTTGTGACGTACATGGTATAAAAAACAATAAATAACGAACCCAGACCGATAATGGCCAAACCTGCAACACCAAGCCCCATAACTGTACCGCCTGTAAAAGATACTTTAAGGGCCTGCGCCAAACTGGTTTTAGCAGCCTGTGTAGTACGGATGTTTGATTTGGTTGCAATACGCATACCCAGGTAACCTGCAAATGCCGATAAAAATGCGCCTATCAGAAACGATATGGCAATAACCGGACTGGAGGTTTCTACCGTGGTACCGCTCCATGCTAATAGCAAACCCGCTACTACTACAAAATAGCCCAGGATCTTCCACTCTGCGCGTAAAAACGCCATTGCCCCATCTGCAATGTAGCCCGCAAGCTGGTTCATGGATGCATCACCGGTTTCCTGTTTGGTAACCCAGGCAGATTTTACTGCCATAACAAGTATCCCCACAAGGCCAAATACCGGGATCAGATAAATTAAGTAATTGTTCAAAAGATCCATAGCGAATAATTAAGTTTATAAATTCAGTAAAGAAAATTTACGCGCAAGGGGCGTAATAATAATTGGTTGGTGCAAAATAGTAAAATTAATTTCTTTACAATAGAATGTCAAAATTTAAAGTTTTTGAATAGCTTAGAGAACTAAAACTAAACTATTAATGGCATCAGAACCTTCACAACCTAAATTGAAGCACGAACTGAGCCTGTTAGACGGCACAATGCTGGTTGCAGGCTCTATGATAGGCTCAGGTATTTTTATTGTAAGCGCGGATATTATCCGCTACGTTGGCTCAGCCGGCTGGCTCATAGCCGTTTGGGTGATCACCGGCATCATGACACTTACCGCGGCCCTAAGTTACGGCGAACTGAGCGCTATGTTCCCCAAAGCAGGCGGGCAATACGTTTACCTTAAGGAGTCTTACAATAAATTGGTTGCTTTTTTATACGGATGGAGCTTTTTCGCCGTAATACAAACAGGTACCATAGCCGCTGTAGGGGTGGCATTTTCTAAATTTACTTCTTATTTGTATAAGCCTGTAAGTGAAGATCATATCTTATTTCCTTACAATCGTTATTTACTACCGGGCGAGGTTAAAGAAGGCTTTACTATAAGTGCTGCACAGGTAGTTTCAATAGTACTTATCATCATATTAACGTTTGTGAATACGCGTGGGGTAAAAGGAGGGAAACTGATACAAACTACCTTCACCATGACTAAGCTTATCAGTCTTTTTGGTTTAATAGCCTTTGGCTTTTTAGCTTTTAAAGGCGATATCTGGACTGCTAACTGGACAAATGCCTGGGATTTACATAATTTAAATAAGGATGGTACCATTACCAGTCTTACCATGGGAACAGCAATGGGCGCTATTGCAGCAGCCATGGTTGGTTCTATCTTCAGCAGTGATGCCTGGAACAGTGTGACTTTTGTTGCCGGTGAAATGAAAAACCCTAAGCGGGATGTGGCCCTAAGTATGATGTTTGGAACCATTATAGTAACTATAATTTATGTATTGGCTAATGTGGTTTATACTGGCGTACTATCGCTCAATGAAATCGCCAATGCCGAAAAAGACAGGGTTGCTGTTGCGGCATCGCATGTAATCTTCGGCGATATTGGTACCAAGATCATTGCTGTAATGATTATGATCTCAACCTTCGGCTGTAATAATGGTTTAATACTTTCCGGTGCGAGGGTTTATTACACCATGGCAAAAGACGGGGTGTTTTTTAAAAGTACCGGTACACTTAACAAATTCGGTGTACCACAGTTTGGTTTATGGATTCAGGCACTTGTGGCATCGTTACTTTGCTTAAGTGGACGTTACGGCGATTTGCTGGATATGATCTCATTTGTAGTTGTGGTGTTTTATGTGCTTACTATCATAGGTATATTTATCTTAAGGGCTAAAAGGCCAAACGCCGAAAGGCCTTATAAGGCAATTGGCTATCCTATTTTACCTGCCATTTATATTTTGATGGGAATTGCATTTTGCATATTGCTGTTAATTTATAAGCGCGATTATAGCCTGATAGGGTTAGGCATTGTATTAACAGGTATCCCTATTTACTACTTTTCACAACGTAACGTTAAGCCGGATCATGATCCGGCGGTTTAAAAGAAACGAACAATTTGAACTCTGTTAATAAAATAAGAACAACATCGATGTTTTTTCTGCTGCTTGTAGCAGGGCAGCTACAAGCACAAACCTTGCAGCAAAAATTGCAAAGCGCATTTACTAAACTGCAGCAGGATAGCCAGTGCAAATACGCATCGTTATCCTTAACCGTGCTGGATGCCAAAACAGGTGAGCAGGTTTTTGCCGCCAACCCGGATATGGGCCTGGCGCCGGGTTCTACCCTAAAAACGGTTACCAGCATAACCGCGTTTAACGTTTTAGGGAAAGATTTCAAGTTCGAAACGCAATTGGGTTATACCGGCACGATAACCGCTGATGGTACCCTCAATGGCGATATCATCATCAAGGGTGGCGGCGACCCTACGCTGGGCAGTTGGCGCTACGCAGTTACCAAAGAAGGCTATGTGCTGAACACCATGGTTACGGCCATTAAAAAGGCAGGCATTAAAAAGGTCAACGGAAAAATTATCGGGGATGATGGTGCGTTCAACCGCCAGTCGATCCCCGATGGTTGGATCTGGCAGGACTTGGGTACTTATTACGGCGCAGGCATTGCGGGCCTTTGCTGGCGCGAAAACCAGTTTGATATCAAACTAAAAACCGGCGCGGTTGGCGATCCTATAACTATTGCCGGTACAGTGCCCGAAACCAATTACATTCAATACAAAAGTGAACTAACCGTTGGCGCCGCCAAAACCGGCGATCAGGCTTATCCCTACCTGCCTGCGTTCGGCAGTAAGGTAATGTACCTGCGCGGTACCTACGCTATTGATCAAACTAAAAAGGAGGTATCCGCCGCTGTTCCGGATCCGGCTTATGACGCTGCCCTGCGCCTTGGCGATACGCTTAAGCGCATTGGTATTGCGGTAAGCGGTGAACCGGCCTCATCCACAACATTAAAAGATAAAAGCCTTGTGGTGCCTCAGGCCGCAAAAAGCCTGGCGGTTATCCAGTCGCCCGAGCTGAGCAAGATAGTTTACTGGCTCAACCAAAAAAGCGTTAACCTGTATGCCGAGCAATTACTGGCTACCTTATCCATTAAATTAGGCAAAGGCCCTTCGGCAAGCGACGGCGTAGATGCCATGCAGGATTTTTGGGAAACAAAGGGAATAGATAAGCGATCGATGAACATCTTCGACGGTAGCGGGCTTTCGCCTGAGGATAGGATCACCACTTCAACCATGGCACACATCCTGCAATCGGCCAAAAAAGAAAAATGGTTCGGTGATTTTTACGAGAGCCTACCCGTTTATAACGACATGAAGATGAAAAGCGGCAGTATCAATAGCGTGCAGGCCTATGCTGGTTTCCAAACCAACAACGGCCGCGAGCTTTGCTTCTCTATCATGGTAAACAACTACAGCGGCGCAGGCAGTGGTATAAGGGAAAAGATGTTCAGGGTATTGAATGAAATGAAGTAGGTTTAGAGATAGAACCAAGAGGTTAGAGTCAAGAGATAAGAAGAATTGCAGTGAATCTCCACCGCGTCACTGACGTGGTGGGAATAAAGCCAATCCATCGCAACGACGCGGTGGAGAAATCCGCTCAATCCAGGTTCAACTCCGCAACTTTCGGGTTCTTTGGGCTTGGCTGCCACCCTACATTTGTGTTATAATATTCAGACCATGGAAACACAAAACAACATCAATTTTGACCGCATTGCCGAGGCGATAAACTATATCAAACTTAACTTTAAAAACCAGCCAGGGTTAGATGAGGTGGCCGAAAAGGTAAACCTGAGCCCATACCATTTTCAGCGGATGTTTACCGATTGGGCGGGTATAAGTCCGAAGAAATTCCTGCAATACCTTAGTCTGGATTACGCCAAGAGCATTCTGAAAGAGCAACAGGCAACGCTGTTTGATGCCGCATTTGATACCGGCCTCTCGGGCACCGGCCGCCTGCACGATCTTTTCATCAATATAGAAGGCATGACGCCTGCCGAATACAAGAACGGCGGCAAGGCACTTAGCATTAATTTCAGCTACGCCGAAACGCCCTTTGGAAACATAATTGTAGCATCTACCCCCAAAGGCATTTGTTATATTGCTTTTGCCGATGATAAGGATGATGCTTTTAACCAGCTGTATGCCCAGTTCCCCAACGCAAGTTATTACCAGGTGGTAGACCTGGCGCAACAAAATGCCTTGTATATTTTCACTAAGGATTGGTCGCAACTGGCATCCATTAAGCTGCATTTAAAAGGAACCAGCTTCCAGCTGAAAGTTTGGGAGGCGTTGCTAAAGATCCCGATGGGGGGACTGAACACTTATGCAGCGGTTGCCAAAACAGTGGATTTGCCAACCGCCAGCCGGGCAGTGGGGAGCGCTATTGGCGCCAACCCGGTTGCGTTTCTGATCCCCTGCCACAGGGTGATCAAATCTACCGGCGAATTTGGCCAATATCATTGGGGAAGCAACCGCAAATCGGCGATTATTGGTTGGGAGGCAGCAAAAGTTAACCATTTAAATACTGTATAAATATGGACCTGCAACAAACCATACAGCAAACAGATTGGGCGGCCGTAGCTGAAAGTATGCACGCTAAAGGCTACGCAGTTATCCCCAAAGTACTGCCGGCAGAGGCATGCGACCGGCTGATCAGTCAATATCCCGAAGATGCGCTTTACCGTAAAATCATCCAAATGGAAAACCATGGTTACGGCATGGGGCAGTATAAATACTACAGTTACCCGTTGCCCGCACCGGTGCAGCAATTGAGGGAACTGGTTTACACCAACATTGCCCCCATTGCCAATAAATGGATGGAGGTTTTGAGTTTAAATAAACAGTTCCCCGGTACGTTAAGCGAATTGACTGCACTTTGCCATCAGCATAACCAAAACCGGCCAACGCCATTGATATTAAAGTACGGCGCAGGCGGTTACAATGCCCTGCACCAGGATCTGTACGGCGAGATCTTCTTCCCGATGCAGCTGGTGGTTGGCCTTAACCAACCGGGCAAGGATTTTACCGGCGGCGAATTTGTATTGGTAGAACAACGCCCCCGCATGCAATCTAAAGCCGTAGTGCTGAACCCGGAGAAAGGAGATATGCTGCTGTTCACTACCAACTTTAGGCCCGTGAAGGGTACAAAGGGTTACCATAGGGTAAATATACGGCATGGCGTAAGCGAAATAACCGGCGGCGAGCGACGCACACTGGGTATTATCTTCCATGATGCCGCATGATAAAGCATTCAAATCTGGGCGATACCGCTTTTGGCAGGCTTCGGGGTTTAAAACATTTGATAGATAGCGGTGGCATCATATTCGGAGGCAACCGCAAACTCAAAATATATGCTATGCTGAATTGCCCATCGGGAAAACGTATGAAGGTGGAAAACCGGGTGTTCTTTTCAGATGAGCAGGATGCCGTAAACCAGGGTTACCAGCCATGCGGAAATTGTATGAAAGTAGCTTATCAAAAATGGCACAAAGCAATTTTAAAATCTCATGTTCGTTTATCTGAATAATATGTTTAAAAAATCACTGCTTTTATTTTCCTGCCTGTTTACCCTTGCTACAGCTAAAGCACAAACCGCGGAAGATGTTTATAACGAATACCTCGACTTTAACCTCGCCCGGTTAGAAACCCGTACAGACAACGCAATGGAACTGGCGCAAAAAATTTTGCCTGATACCGCCAAGCTAAAAGATAAAACCCGCATCAGCTTTTTTTATTCTTTAGGTAAGTTATATGAGGATGATAGCCAATCCATAAAAGCATTGGAATATTACGAGAAGGTTGCCGCTGCCGTGCCCAATTATTACGTGGTACGCCGTGCGTTGGGCTATATCTACGCTAACAAAGCCGACGAGTTAGAGAAATCTAAATTATTTGGAGATACCTACACAGCAGCAGCCAAAAAAGCCATCCTTAATTTAGAGAAAGCCCAGGCCTGCGACCCGGATGATGATACCCTTGCGCTCATCAGAAAATACTATAAAAATATAAACGATACCAAAGGTGCCTCTACGCTCAACACCCGCCTTGCAGCGCTCTCTAAAAACTGTATTGACCTGTTGGATGATAAGTAAACGCCTTAAAACTCCAGCGGCTTGCCCTGCTGCGGATAAACTAAATTCAGCTTTAGTTTATTGGCTGCTTTTAGCTGCTCTTTGATCTTAAGAATGCTTGCCGCAGGTGGCTTAAGATGCGTAACAACCACATTTAAATTTTGTAATGAAACGGCCGATGCTTTGGCCAGCGCGTCCATCTCCTTCATGAGCAGTTTGGGTGTAAGATGGCCAAATAAGCTTTTGTCCGGCTGCTCATTCGGGAAGCTTACTTCTATCATAATAGCCCGCAGCGTTTTGGCTTTTACCATTGGCGCTATAGCTTCCCACAGTTTTTGCAGGTTTTGGCTCTTTTCTATTTCATCTGCGCCGGTATCACCCAGGTATAGCAGGTAACTATCATTGCTGTGCACTAAAAACGCCGTACTGGTTAAATTAGAATGGCTCAACGGGAAAGCCTGTACCTTAATGCCGGTGCTGTCTATAACCGTTTCGGTACCGGGTTGCAGCGGATTGTAGTTATATTTTTTTAGCTGTGGCTTATCGCCATCATCAGCAAAATTGGCCCAGCTGTCCCAGGTAAAGTAATGGGTTTTTATGGTTTCGAGCGTGCTTGCCAGTCCGTAGATGCTTTTGGTACTATCTTCAGGTGAGTTAATGATTAATCCACTGATATGATCTAAATGCGCGTGCGAAATAAAGTAGCCTTTGATGTACTTCTTCAGGATCTTTTCGGCAGATACGTAGAAAGTTTTATTGGCCACGGCTTTTTCAATACCGTTATGAATAGTGCCGGCATCCATACACAAATAATTATTGGTGTTGATTGGGGCTATCATATATGCCGAGAGATTGCTCTCATCTATTCCGCCCAAAACGCCTAAAGGCACTATGCGGAATGCAGGTTCGGGCTTGCTTTGTGCAAAAGCAAAAACGGGAAATAACAGGCAAATGGCAAATAATATTATCTTAAAAGGCATAGTGTTGATGATCTATACTCCAAAAATACCATTATTTACGCTGCAAATTCCTTTAAAAACTTTTACTTTGCCCCTGTATGAAAGCCAGCCAGATAGCCGCCAAAGTGGTGGTACGCCTTTTTTTCTTCCTGTTACTGATAGCGCTTGTACCGTTTTTGCAGGGCGATACCGAAAAGCTAAAGCATATTTACCTGATGCCCAAACATGCTTACACACTGGCCTTCCCTATCCTGCTGATACTGGGTTTTATCGCGCTGCTGGTGATCTGCTCCATCCAAAAATACCGCAAGGCCGATTTGAACTGGTTATTGGTAGTTAATACAATGGTATTAATTGCCTACGCGGCTACCCTGTATATCACCATTTTCCGATTGATCAAATAAAGTCAGATTACTCCGTTTTCATTTTCTTTTCTGCGGAATCTTTATACTCATAGTCGCCGCCAAAGAGGTAGCCCCATGGTTTCAGGCTGTCTATCCTGTCGAAAATAATTTTAAATATGGCGATAATAGGGATAGATAAGAACATACCCGAAAGCCCCCAAAGCATCTCACCCAAAATGATCCCAATAAAGGTGATCAAGGCATTCAGCCGCACTTTTGAGCCTACAACAGCGGGCAGTAAAAAATTGGCATCTACCGCGTGGATGCCTACAACGCTCAGTGCTACGGTAATGGTATCGCTTATGGTGCCGGTAGCAAAGGTTATCAGTACGCTGAGCAGTAAGGCGGTAAAAATACCCAGGTAAGGTATAATATTAAACAAACCTACAATAAGCCCAAGCAGGGCGGCATATTTTATCCCAATGATCCAGAAAGCGGTGATAGATACGGCTGATACGATAACCATCTCCAGCAATAAACCGAAGATGTACTGGCGCAGGATCTTTTGCACATTCTCCACAATATCCATCACCACGTGCGAGTTCTCATCATTAAAAACCGACACTACAAAGCGCAATAAAAGCCTGCGATAGAATAGGATAAAAAAGGTAAAAATGAGGATGAATACATAGAACAGCAGTAAGGATGATACCGCGCCAAACGTGGTACCCAATACAGCACCGCCCGATGCTACTATTTTTTGCGTGGTGCTGTGCAGATAATCCATTTGCTTGGTAGCGTTAATATGGAAGGCCATCTGCACCCATTCCTGTATCCCGGTGAGGGATTGTTCTACCTGCTTTTTAAGCATGGGCCAGTCGCTGGCCAGGTTAGAGATCTGCGCACCTACGAGGTATAAAATACCGCCAATGAAAGCCACAAAAAGTATAATGGATACAAACGACGATGCGCTGCGTGGCATACGTAACCGGCGTTCGAGAAAGTTTGATATGGGCAATAGCAAAACGGCGAACAGGAAACCGAAGATGAGCGGATCGAGGATCTCTTTTGCAATTATTACCAGGTAACCCAGTATGCAAAAGCCAATAAGTACCAGTGCAAGGCGTTCGTAAAAGGGGGCGATGAATTTTTTAACAAGCATAATGTAGGGGTAAAATATTTTGCATGCTCAACTTAGTTATAAATGTGCAATTATGATTAATTTTTGTGCTATATCCATACACAACCCGCAAATGCATTTATAGTTGTAACAATTTTTAATATTTTTGCATCAACCCCAATAATCTAAATTTACCCCGGTGATAGTATAAGCGGCCTGTAAGCTACATTCTTTCAACTCTTTATACCTGTAAAGCCACAGGCCTGGTGACTTTTATTCTGTTTACACACCTTTAATTCTATTTATATGCTTAACGGACCAGATTCTGCTGCGCCCTATCCTATGGAGCCTTATAAAAACCTCGTATTCTTAAAAAACCTTATTACCCGCCCCAATATTATAGTGGGTGATTATACCTATTACGACGATTTTACCGACCCCGGCAATTTTGAAAAGAACGTATTGTATCACTTCGATTTTGTGGGCGATAAACTCATCATCGGAAACTTTTGCGCCATTGCATCGGGTGTAAAATTTATTATGAACGGTGCTAACCATCAAACCGCGCCTATTTCCACTTTCCCTTTTGCCATCTTCCGTAATGGCTGGGAGAAAATTATGGATGAGGAAAACCCTGCCGGTAAGTTCCCTTATAAAGGCGACACGGTTATTGGCAACGATGTTTGGATAGGCCACGATGCCACCATTATGCCGGGTATTACTATTGGCGATGGTGCGGTAATAGCTACCAAAGCTGTAGTAACCAAAAATGTGCCCGCATATACCATTGTGGGCGGCAACCCCGCAAAAATCATCCGCAAAAGATTCACCGATGAGCAGATTACCCGGCTGCAAAACATAGCCTGGTGGAACTGGAGCGCCGAAAAAATAACCCGGCATTTAAAGCTGATCAATTCGGTTGATATTGATGCGTTGGAGCAAGCAGCGCAATAGCCGGACATTACATATTTTGGCAAATATTTTGTTAGGTTAACAGTTAACAAACTAATAATTACAACCATGGCAAAATATTCTGAAAAAGCAAGCGAAAAGGTTGAAGAAACCATGCACGAGATGAAAGAAGGCAAGCTAAAAAGCGGCAGCGGTAAAAAAGTTACCAGCAAAAAACAAGCTGTAGCCATAGGCCTGTCCGAAGCACGTAAAGAGGGCGCTAAAGTGCCTAAGAAAAAAGACTAAATACCATTAATAGCAAATGCCCGGTAACCGGGCATTTGCTTATTCGCTATAAAAATCACTGGTGAGCCAGGCTGTTAGTTTGCCCTCTTTATCGAGCGTTATTAGTTCTTCTACATCATTATCGTTCCTTCGGGTGGGTTCGTTTTTGTATTTAACAACGAGCGCCCTAAGTGCCTCTACATTGGCTTGGATAGGGTCGAAGTTTTCTTTATGCTGCAGGGCATATTTAGAGTATTGTGCCATATAAATAAACCCCAGCTGCGGGTTCCTGTCTGATAGTACCATCACCGCTTCAGTTAACTTAATAGTAACTGCAGGTGTGCCCTTAATCCATTTCAGAAAAAACTGGGTGGCGGCTTCCAATTTTTTAGACTGCTCGTTCCAGTGGGTTTGTTGGATCCAGTCGGCAGTCTTTATGATATCATTTTCATAGCGGGCATAATCTTCATTAGTATTAAAACGGTAGGCTTTGGGCACCTCATAACTTTGCGCCGCTGCTTTAAAGCTGCAAACAACAAGTAATACTAAACCTAACTCAACTACTTTTTTCATGGTTGTACCTGCCCAGTATGCTTATTGCTAATGCAGCAAGCTACCCGCTCAATTATTCAGCTGAAATATACTGCTTTATCTTATTATCCGCAACACGCTCTATTATAATAGGTTTCAGCAATTCCCTTATTATAGTTAGGCAATATTATTATTTTATGGTAAACGCATCTATAATTTTCATCAGTACTACGGCCTCGTCAATAGTGCAGGGGTTTGGCAGGTCGCCTTTAAAATAACCTACTATCTTTTCTATCATCGGCTGCTGAATGTGCATGGGATGGGTAAAGTTGATGGTTTCCTCCCCTTCTTCTGTTTTACAGGTTACAAATGCGCCAAAGAACGGAAACGTTATCCTGCCTTTAGTACCAATGATCTCGCAGCTATCCACAGTTTCACTTTCGGCCACGTTAAAGCTCCAGGAGCCGTTTACAACCACCTTGTTTTTAAATACAATGTAACCACTTACATTATCATCTGCCGGGCTGGTATTTGCCTGGTTTTGACTATAACCTTTGTATTCTTCCGGCTCGCCAAAGAAGTACAGCATCAGATCAAGCTGGTGCGGGGCGAGGTCATGAAAATAGCCGCCGCCAGATACTTCAGGATCAAGCCGCCAGTTGGTACCGGGATAGGAAGGGACTCTGGGCTCGCGGTTTTGCCACATGCGGATCTGCACGGTACGGATATCACCAATAACCTGCAGGTCTATCAGCGTTTTCACGTGCAAAAACATGGGCAGCGCCCTGCGATAATGTGCAACGGTAAGCTTGGCACCGCTTGCGCGTACCGCTTCGGCCATTTCCATTGCTTCTGCAGCGTTGCGGGTAACCGGTTTTTCTACATATATATTGAGGCCTTTTTTAATAGCCCGCTTTACATAATCTAAATGCGACGATGGCGGCGTAGCGATGGATACCGCGTTAACTTCCGGGTCATCCATCAGTTCATCGGCATCTGAATACCATTTGCCCACGTTGTGGCGATGGGCGTAGTCGGCGGCTTTTTCGGCATCGCGGCGCATTACGGCCACCAGGTTGCTATCGGCTATTTTGTTGTAGGCCTGGCCGCTTTTTAGTTCGGTAACGTTGCCGCAGCCAATAATGCCCCATTTAATTGTGCTCATAAAATATATGTTCAGGTTAAGATTTTAGTTTTAGCCTATCATTGCAAGCAATTCTTCATCGCTGATGATGGGGATATTTAGCTTGTTGGCTTTCTCCAGCTTGGCAGGCCCCATATTATCGCCAGCAACTAAATAACTCAGTTTGGCCGAAATACTGCTCAGTATCTTGCCGCCGTTCTGCTCTATCAGGTCCTTCAGTTCATCGCGCGAGTATTTTTCAAACACGCCCGAGATGATGAAGCTTTGGCCCGCCAGTTTCTCGCTGGCCAGCGTTACCACTTTTTCTTCAGCCACAAACTGTAGTCCGCTTTCCCGGAGTTTGCTTATCTCCGCGCGGTGGTTTTCATCCGCAAAATAACCGGTGATACTTTGGGCTATACGCCCGCCAATTTCTTCGGCCGCTGTTAGTTCTTCTACCGAAGCAGCCATCAGGTTCTCAATGGTTTTGAAATGAGCCACCAGCTTTTTCGCCACTGTTTCGCCCACGTAGCGGATGCCCAGGCCAAACAGTACTTTTTCAAAAGGCTGCTGTTTAGACCTCTCAATACCATCCAGCATGTTGTTGATGGATTTTTCGCCAAATCGTTCCAGGCCTTTCAGATCAGCGCTTCTGTCTTTCAGCGTGTACAGATCGCTGATATGCCTGATGAAACCTTTCTGGTAAAGCATATCAATGGTTTCATCGCCCAGGCCGTCAATATCCATAGCCTTACGGCCGGTATAGTGCTGCATTTTACCAATGATTTGCGGCGGGCAGCCCTCATCGTTGGGGCAATACCAGGCGGCCTCACCTTCGGTACGTAACAGCTGCGTGTTACATGCCGGGCAATGGGTTATATAGTAGATGGGCTTAGCATCGGGCTTGCGCATCTCTAAATTCACACTGATGATTTTGGGGATAATCTCCCCCCCTTTTTCTACATAAACGGTATCACCTTCGTGCAGTTTAAGGCGTTCGGTAATTTCATCCGCATTGTGCAGCGTGGCGCGTTTTACGGTGGTGCCGGCCAGCTGTACCGGCTTTAAATTGGCAACCGGCGTAACTGCGCCTGTGCGGCCAACCTGGTAAGTAACGGCCAGTAACTCGGTTTGTACCCGTTCGGCTTTAAATTTATAAGAGATAGCCCAGCGCGGAGATTTAGACGTAAAGCCTAATTCCTGCTGCTGCGAGTAGTTGTTCACCTTGATAACAATACCATCAATATCGTAGCTGAGGTTATGGCGCTCCAGATCCCATTTGGTAATAAACTCCAGTACGCCGCTGATATCGCTACACAGGCGACTATGATTATCTATATGGAAACCCCAGTTTTTTACAGCTTCCAGGCTTTCCCAATGGGTTTTAAACAAGGTTTTTTCGGTATAAAGGCCATACAGGAAACAATCCAGCGGGCGGCGGGCCACCTCGGCAGAATCCTGCAGCTTCATCGTTCCGGATGCAAAGTTGCGGGGGTTGGCGTAAGCCACTTCGCCGTTATCTATGCGTTCTTTATTTAATCTTTCAAAAGCCTTGAGGTGCATAAATACCTCCCCGCGGATCTCGAACAGATCGGGGTAATTGCCTTTTGCAAGCTTTTTAGGGATGCTGTGGATAGTGCGCACGTTGGTAGTTACCTCATCGCCCTGGGTGCCATCGCCACGGGTTACGGCGCGTACCAGTTTACCATCGGCATAGGTGAGGCTCATAGAAAGGCCATCAAACTTCAGTTCGCATACATATTCAAAGCTATCGCCTATGGCTTTGCGAATGCGCTGATCAAAATCAAGCAGATCCTGCTCGTTATAGGTGTTACCCAGCGAAAGCATGGGCCAGCGGTGCTTAACGGTTATAAACTCCTTTGTAATATCGCCCCCAACCCGTTGCGTTGGCGAATCCGGGTCGGCAAACTCCGGGAATTGCTTTTCTAAAGTGTTTAGCTGCTCCAGTTTTTTGTCGAAATCAAAATCGGCAATGGTGGGCATGGCCAGCACGTAGTAGTTGTAATTGTGCTGTTTAAGTTCCGCAGTAAGCGATTGTATAAGTTCTTGAGCTTCGTTAGGCGACATGATAGCGAAGATAATCTTTTTAGTTAATGGTCAATAGTCCATAGTCCATGGTAAAATAAAATTTAATATTGATTCTACTATTGACTATGGACCATAGTCTATTAGCTACTTTAATACTTCACCGTTACCACCACCGGGTAATGATCTGAAGGAACGCGGCCGTGATAGGTGTTGGTAATGATACCATAGCGGGTTACCTTAAACTTACTGGTAACAAAAATATGGTCGATACGTTTATCGCCGGCTGTGTTGGCATCAAAACTGTTAAAAGTGCTTGATGGCGCGAGTTTTACGGGTGAAAGCTCATAGCTGTCTTTCAATAAGCCAGAGGTATTGATCAGTGTATAGCTCTCATTGGTTTGATCTACATTGAAATCACCAGTTAAAATGGCAGGCACCTTGCCGGCCATTTGTTTAACTTTTTCCAGTACCAGCTTAGCACTTTCGCGGCGGGCGATAACGCCGACATGATCCATATGCAGGTTAAAGAAGTAAAACACCAGCCCGGTTTTAATCTCTTTAAATTGCACCCAAGTGCAAATGCGCGGCAAAGCGGCATCCCAGCCCTTGTTGGGTTTATCGGTAACGGTCGACATCCAAAAATCCCCCGATTTTAAGATCTTAAACTTATCTTCTTTATAAAATATAGCAGAATGCTCGCCGCCATGCTTGCCGTCGTCGCGGCCGGCGCCTATCCATTTATAACCGGGCAGGCTATCATTCAATTGGGTTAACTGGTGATAAAGCCCTTCCTGAATGCCAAATACATCCAGCTCTTTAAATCGGATGATCTCCGCAATGTGCGGGTACCGGGCTTGCCAGCCATTACCGGCTACAGAATCTGCCTTGCTATCATAACGGATGTTGTAGGTAGCAATATTGAGCTGCTGAGCGCGGCTGCTCAAACCAGCTGCCAGCAACAATAAAACAAAAGTGATCTTTATTTTCATGATAAATATGTTATGCCTTAATTATTCATTGCCATCACATTTATATAACGGATGACTGTTACTAATTTTCTGGCTTTTAGCCTAATTTGTATATTAGTTTGGCTAAAGCCGGAAAGAACCTCTAACCGTTGGTTAAAACCAACGGCTATGATTTAGCCGCCCTGCTAAACCTCTCCTTCCCTCTTTCTCAAAAACCATTCGGCGCTGAGCAGCAATAATATCAGTATGAAGATCCATTTCAGATCTATCATATCACTGTAGCGTTTATCCTCGTAAACAACGGTTTTAATATTTTCGTTCTTGCGGATCAGATCAGCCAGTTTAATAACCTCAGCTGGCATCAACATTGCGCCGCCGGATTGTGCTGCAATAGTTTTAAGCAATTTATGGTTGGCCGTACTTTGGCGGGCTTCCAGGTTCAGCTGCTTAACGGTGATCTGCCCTTTTGCTGTTAGTACCTGTTTACCATTTTTGGCGGTAGCTGCGTAGCTGTATTCGCCAACGGGCATGGTGCCTGCATTCAGCTGATAGCTTTGTCCGCTCCGCGTGAACAGGAAACTATAGTTTTTGCCCGACTGGTTTTTAAGATCGATGCGCACATCCGGCGTGTTCACCAGTTCCATAGCATCGTTATACAGTTCGGCATTCAGCAGCACGTTCTCGCCCTCATCGAAAACATTTTTAGAGGCATATACCCTAAAGCGCTCGCGGTTGGTATTGGCTGTTAGGTATTGTACGCTTTGGCTCAGCAATTCTTCCACAGCATGGTGGTTACCAAACTCGCGGTACTCGGCCAGTTGCCAGCGCCATAGCCCTTCACCTGTAAGGGCGGCGGTACGCCTGCCGCCTTCATCACCAAAGGCCAGTAAGGGGTAATTGGTAGCTACGCTGCCTATCTTCTGCTTTAACAATACCAATGCATTGGGCAGCGCTTCATAAGTGCCATAAGCGGCCAGCAGTGGTGGTAGCCGGGCAATTTTACGCTGGGTAGAATCAGACAAGGTAAAAGCCGTAAACGTGGTAACCGGTTGTGCAAATACTTCCTGCACATCGGCCCGGCCTGCATTTACGCGGGTGACCTTTTGGATGTTATTAAAAGCCTGCAGATCGGTTTGTGTGCCGGCCATAAACCATACCGGCATTTTACCGGCCAGTAAGCTTTGCAGCTTATTATAGTTGCCTGCCGAAAGCTGGTATACAATAGCCATACTGTAATCGCCCAATTTAGCCGGTGAAAAATCACTCACCAAACTTGCTGTTACTTCAAAATTCTTATTGCTTTCTATCGCTTGCTTAATCACACTAAGATCCGGGTGCGGGGCATCGTACAGCAGCACTATTTTTTGCCGGGCATCCAGCACCTCTATATAAAAGGATTCGGTATTGTTTTGTACCGAGAGCTCGTTCTTTAGCGGCGCTAAGCTTACGGTAAACTTGTGCAATCCTTTTTTAACGGCGCTAAGCTTTAGCGGGATTACCTTCTTAAAGGCATCAGATGTTATACTTGCCTCCTGCGCATTTACCTGCCTGCCGTCTTCGGTAACGGTAAGCCGCATGGTTTCGCCTTTGCTTTGGTAAGCTTCGGCCAGTATTTCTACCTCAAAATCATTCCCCAGGAAAGCGGTTTTATTATAATTAATATTACCTATCAGCACATCGCGCCGCGGAACAGTATCACCCAGGGCCACGGTGTAAATGCTGGTTTTAATATTACGGGCCTCGTATTGCGGATCGTTTCCTAAGTTGTACAAACCATCCGTAGCCAACACCAGTGCGCCAATGTTGCGGTTTACAAAACGCTCGTTTAGCTGGTGCAAGGCAGATGAAATATCGGTTTGCTTGCCGTTATATGTGCTTGCAATTCCTTCGTGTAGTTGTCCGTCGAAATTAAATTGGTGCACCTCGTAGCTGTCGCCTAATTGTTTTTGGAGAGATTGGGCCCAGTTGCCGGCGGAAGCGTCACCAAACAACTTTACTGATTCAGAATTATCCTGCGCTATCAGTATCACCGGTTTTTGCGGTTGGTAATTTACCGACCTGATCAATGGCGACACCAGCAATAGCACCAAAATAGTCACCACCATAGTACGCCCTGCAAACAACGCGGTACGCGGGCCTTTAGCCAATTGCACCGGCTGGCGATACATCAGCCATGCATACAGCAGGCCAAGCAGCAGACATACAGGCAGCCACCATACAGAAACAGATCCCAAGGTGACAGACATTAGCAGTGAATGATGAGTGGTGAATAGAAAGTAACGCTCATTAAAATCATTACCCGCAAATTGCGAAAATATTGTGGAATGGGTTTAATTAATTTTTATACGGATAGGGCCTTTAATATACGCCACATCTACCGGCTGCCCCTTTTGTGTTATGGTCACCTTACCAGCATTGTGCAATTCAATTGCTGCATCTCTTACCTCCTGCATATGCTTGCGCCAGTCGGCAGGGAATAGCGCCCTTGCAATTTCAGATGGGCAGGTTGTTTTATCAGGGCCGCGTTGGGTGGCCATTGTCAGGATGGTTTGGTCGATATCAGCCATTTCTTTCATTGGATATAAATAAAACGCCTGACCGCCCCATCGAGTGTCCTCACTTGATGAATAAAATCTGTTAGCGTCTACGCTTACTTTTGATATCATTTTAAAAATGCAATTCGTAAGCGTAGACGCTGACAAATTTATGTATCCAAGCGTGAACGCTTGGATAGGCGACAGCTTCATCCCCACCAATGTAAAACAAAAAAGCCAAAAGCCGCTCCTCGCAACTTTTGACTTTCTACTTTTAACTTTTGACTTAAAAGCTACAACATACCGCCGTCTACAGGGATAACCTGCCCGGTAATGTATGCTGCCATATCTGATGCCAGGAAAACACAGGCGTTAGCCACATCTTCTACCTCACCGGCACGTTTTAACGGGATGCCTGCCGCCCAGCCTTCTACCACTTTAGAATCCAGCACGTCGGTCATTTCGGTGCGAATAAAGCCCGGGGCTACTACGTTAGTACGGATATTACGCGAACCTAATTCTTTTGCTATTGATTTAGAAAAACCGATGATGCCTGCTTTAGAAGCCGCGTAGTTAGCCTGGCCGGCGTTACCTTGCACACCCACTACCGAGCTCATGTTAATGAACACGCCCTGGCGGTTCTTCATCATTATTTTTGATGCCGCTTTGGTTACGTTGAAGATGGATTTAAGGTTCACATCCAATACTTCGTCCCATGCTTCTTCGGTCATGCGCATCAGCAGGCCATCTTTGGTGATACCGGCGTTGTTCACTACAATATGCAGGGTGCCAAAATCGGCAACAATATCGTTCACCAGTTTCTCAGCTTCATCAAATTTAGAAGCATCCGACCGGTAGCCTTTTACGGTTGTACCAAAGCTTTGCAGTTCCTGCTCCAATGCCTGCCCCTTTTCTACTGATGACAGGTAGGTGAAAGCAACATTGGCGCCATGCTCGGCAAATTTCTCCGCTATTTTGCGGCCTATACCTTTAGATGCACCGGTGATCAACGCGGTTTTTCCTTCTAATAATTTCATAATCTTTTGTATGCGTTTTGAAGCGGGTGAAGGTACGGAATTTTGAATAAGTGCAAAAATGGCAAGCAAAGCATCTGTAAATACAACTCCTTAAAAGTTAAAAACTAAAAACAGGTTCCCCGCATAGGAATGGAACGACGACGTAACCGAGCCGCCTTCCCTTGAATTATAACTGGCGCCCGAAAAACCAAGGCTGTAACGCCCCTCTATCCCTATACTGAAGTTGCTGCTTACAGCGCAATTAAAACCCAGTTTGGGCCCGATATAAGAAGTACTGCTTGATGATGACGAAGATAAACCTACATACCCTTCATCGTCTGATGCATCCATAGAAAAGCTGGTTAGCATAAAACCGCCATTTACACCTACATATACATCCAGCAAGCCCGAGATAGGAACTTCGTAAGCTATGCCCAGGTAGCCGCCTATGCCGCGGTAGTTGCTGTAAACCGCAGTAAGAAAAGCTTGATCGTAGTAATTGTATAAAAATTCGGCTTGTTTAGGTTTGTAAGAGCGATAATCTACCGTGCCGGAGTACACAACATTACCCACCCTGCGGTTTACGGTAATCCCAAAGGTTGGGGCGCCTTTGTACACATCCTTCAGTTCGCCCAGGGGCGATTCGTATCCGCCATTAAGGGCTATCGACCAGCCGTCCTGCCTTATAATACCGCCGCTGTTATAACTGCTGCCGCCAAGCATATCGCCATCGCCGTTTATTCCGGGGGTGTTGCGCTGTGCATTTGCAGTTAAAGAAAGTATAACGAATAAAAAGAATACAGGGATGCAAACCCAACGAATGGGTTTCTTAGAATGTTGAGGGTACATTAATTGTTAAGGCATGGTTTTAAGGTTGAAATATACCAGAATTATCCGAGCTATAGAAAAATATTCCTGCCGGATAATCACGTAAGCTCTTCAAAGCCCTAATCTGCATCCCACACCCAAGGTTCTTCACCTGTGAAATGGATAGTGTTCGCCGCCTCATCCAGTTTAAAATCCCAGCGGATGGTGTCTTTAGCATCGTTATGCACATCCGAACAGGTGTAATGAAAATGGATGCCAAACCTGCATTTAAAAGAGCCAGAGCAGGCATCTGCATTGAAAGCAGCCTCAACCAGATCAAACACTGTAACCTCCGGCGAACCGCCATCTTTATTATGATAGGCTACCAGTCCACCGCACATAGCACGGTAATTCGGGCTGTTTCGCTCTCCGAAGAGTTGTTGAAAGAAATCTGTTATGGTAAGATTCCCATTAAGCAATTGCGACAAGAGTATCGGATCAAGCTGCAGGTTAAATTGTTCTCTCATTTTGGTGGGATAAAGATAGTAGAAATATAGGGAGCCCGCTATTTGCTAATGTTTCAAACTAATTAAAACGCCTTCTACTATTTACTGTTACACTATAACACTAACAGCGCCAATATGCTCACCGCCAAGATCATCCGCCATCGCCACAAGTATCACCATTACATGAACGACGACCTGAAAGAGGTTACCGAGGAAACTTTCTTCAAAATAGTATTCTCCGAACCTGCCGAGATGGATCTCTTTAAAGACTGGATAGCCCAACACGACGGCGAGTACAATTACAATAAAGAATTAAGCAAACAGGAGGGCAAATTCCCCAAAGTGCCCATGTTTCATGACGAGATCTGCTGGTGCGATATCATGACCTACTACCTGCTGCATGTAGCCGACTACAGCTTTCACTCGGCACTGGCACCTTACAAGGGCGAAGTTTATGTAAAAGAATAAATAGGAAAAGCCTTACCCAATCTTTTCCAGAGTAGAATACTTTTATTTTCTTCTCCTTTGGAGAGGTGCCCTAAGGGCGGATGAGGCTGCGCTTTTTACAATCCTATTCTCTATATTTGGCCCAAGTTCTTTACTTTATTTCAACAGTGAGGTTTTCGGGTGATCCGGAATTAATAAGGAACCGTGTGTAAATCACGGGCTGTCGCGCAACTGTAAGTAACAAAAAAGGTTGTTGCCTTTAATTTGTCCATTGTACCGCCAAAACGGTATGAGAAGGACGGCAACAATGTTATAAGCCAGGATACTTGCCACAATGTTTAAGACAATGCTTTCGCGTAATGAAGCAGTAGTCAGAGAAAAAAAGGATATGCAACCGGCTTTATTGTGCCCGGATGTTGCCCTTTTGTCTTTTATTACCATTTCCCACGAAAGTATACCGAAAACCGTAAGGAGCATTAATTCAATTTAATGTTTAACCAAAAAAGTTTTATGCGTATGCTCAAAAACAACTTGGGTTACCCTCGCGTAGGGGCCCACCGAGAACTGAAAAAGGCCAGTGAACAGTACTGGGCCGGCAAGATCAGCCGGAATGAATTATTTGCCGCCGCACGCGCCATTCGCGAGCAAAACTGGCAGCTGCAGCTTGATGCCGGTATCAACCTTATCCCCTGTAACGATTTCAGCTTTTACGATCTTGTGCTGGATACCTCGCTGATGCTGGGCGTTATACCGCAGCGCTACAATGCCGTGTTGACCGAAAACGCCAAAAACAACGAGATTGACCTGTATTTTGCCATGGCCCGCGGTTACCAAAAAGACGGACTGGACATTATTGCTATGGAAATGACCAAGTGGTTTGATACCAACTACCACTACATTGTACCTGAATTTACCGCCGGGCAGCAGTTCAGACTCTTCTCCGAAAAAGTATTTGAAGAGTACAATGCCGCCAAACAGTTTACCGGTATTAACCCCAAAACTGTGCTGATAGGCCCTGTTAGCTACCTGCTACTAGGTAAAGAAAAAGAAACCGGTTTTGATAAGATCAATTTGATCAAAAAGATCGTTCCGGTTTACATTGAGGTGCTTAAAAAACTGAAGGATCAGGGTGCCGTTTGGGTACAACTGGATGAACCCTTCCTGGCGATGGATCTTTCTCAAAAAGAAAAGGAAGCCTATGTTTATGCCTACGCCGAAATTAAAAAATACTGCCCTCAAATTAAGACCCTGCTTACTACCTACTTTGAAAGCCTTAACGAGAACACCGTTCTTGCTGTAAACTTGCCCGTGTGCGCCCTGCATATCGACCTGGTACGCGCCCCGCAACAACTGGATGAGGTACTGAGCCAGGCGCCAGCCAACCTGAGCCTGTCCCTCGGTGTGGTAGATGGCCGCAACATCTGGAAGAATGATTACATCCGTTCGGTCGACTATATTAAAAAGGCTGTAACCGCCCTGGGAGAAGACAGGGTGATGATAGCCCCAAGCTGCTCGCTGCTGCATACGCCGTTCGATCTGGATTTGGAAACCGCCATCAACCCGGAAATAAAAAACTGGATGGCCTTTGCCAAACAGAAGCTGAACGAGGTGAAAGAATTGGGCGAGATCATCAATGGCAATAATGATCTGTTGCAGCAAAACCTTAAAGCCATCTCTGCCCGTAACATTTCCAAATTAATTCATAAGCAGGCTGTAAAACAACGTACTGCCGCTATTACCGATGCGGATGCCAACCGGGAAAGCGAATTTCCGGCACGCCAAAAAATTCAGCAGGAGAACTTTAAACTACCGCTGTTCCCTACTACTACTATCGGCTCGTTCCCCCAAACGGATGAGATTCGCCAGTTAAGGGCAAAGCTTAAAAAGGGCGACCTTACGCAGGAACAGTACGATGCTGAAATTGAGAAAGCCACTATTGCTGCTATCCGCTGGCAGGAAGAGATTGGCATAGATGTTTTGGTACACGGCGAATTTGAACGTAACGATATGGTAGAATATTTTGGTGAACGGCTGGATGGTTTCCTGTTCACAAAAAATGGCTGGGTGCAGAGCTACGGCAGCCGCTGTGTAAAACCCCCGGTTATTTATGGCGATGTAAGCCGTCCCGAAAATATGACCGTCCGCTGGAGCAGCTTTGCGCAGGCGAACACTCATAAGCTGATGAAGGGCATGCTTACCGGCCCGGTAACTATTCTGCAATGGTCGTTTGTGCGCGATGACCAACCCCGGTATGAAACTACCTACCAGATAGCCCTGGCTATCCGCGACGAGGTGGTGGCATTGGAAAAAGCAGGCATCAAAGTAATTCAGATAGATGAACCCGCCATCCGCGAGGGCCTGCCCCTGCGCAAAGCCGACTGGGCCAAATACCTCGACTGGGCGGTTAAGGCCTTTCGTATTTCGGCAGCCGGCGTGCAGGACGAAACACAGATCCACACACACATGTGTTACAGCGAGTTTAACGATATCATTAAACATATTGCACAGATGGATGCCGATGTGATTACGATAGAAACCTCCCGCTCGCAAATGGAACTGCTGGAAGCCTTTGCCGATTTTAAATATCCGGCAGAGATTGGCCCAGGTGTGTATGATATCCACTCGCCGCGCGTGCCCGCTGTAGATGAGATGGTAAGCCTGCTGGAAAAAGCCGCCGTGCTGCTGCCTGCCGGCAACATCTGGGTAAACCCAGACTGCGGCCTTAAAACCCGCAAATGGCCCGAAACACAGGCCGCTTTAGAGAACATGGTGCAAGCCGCCAAAGCCGCCCGCGAAATCTACAGCAAACAACCCGTACACTAAAACCCATGAGGTTGTATAAAGCACATTAAAATGAACCTGTGGTGGCATTTGTATAGCTTGGCTTTGCGTTATTTGTGTATTACTTACACAAAGGCGTAAAGCAGGTACAAACAGTGCATAACCCTTATTCTACACCTGCTTTATACAACCTCTTTTTAATCCCCCATATACATACATGACCACCGAAGAACGCATCCAGGCAGCCGAAACCCGTATTTTTAAAACGGTTTTCCCTAATACCACCAATCATTACGATACTCTTTTTGGCGGCACAGCTATGCACCTGATGGATGAAGTGGCTTTTATAACCGCTACCCGCTTTACCCGAAAAACCATGGTAACGGTATCGTCTGACAAGATTGATTTTACCAAACCTATCCCGGCGGGTACTATTATTGAATTAGTGGGCAGCGTGGTGCACATTGGCAATACCAGCCTGAAAGTACTGGTAGAGATCTATGTGGAGGAAATGTATTCCTTCGAACGGATGAAAGCAATTACAGGAACTTTTACTTTTGTGGCAATAAATAAAGATAAGAAACCGGTAAAGGTGTTGGATTAAGGCCGTTATGTGTAGCTTGTATTTTTGTGGTAATTAGACCTTAAAAGTCTTGAGCCTCTCTACTATTTTACACAGCTATCCATGCATGTTACTATATCACTTGCCAAACCCAATTAATAAACCAACGCCAGCGGCCCGTCTTTAATTACCAGGGCAGACCAGCCGGGTTTTGCGCCGGGTATTAACTGGGCTATGAACTTGCCGCGCAGCAGGATATCTACTTCTATCATTCCATCGCTGGTTTCTGTCCACTCGCAGCGGATCTCATCAGGTTTGGTTATCGGGGAGATCCGAATCTCTTTGATGTATTCTGCCGGGTTCAGTGCCGGCTGGCCGTCTTGGGGCCAAAAACCGTTTGCGGGCGCTTCCATCTGATTGTAGAGCCATACATCGGCAACGGCATCTTCAAACATCTCCAGGTAGGCATAGGCTACCCGGCCGTCATCCTGTATAACAACGGCATAAGCTTTATCAAACTCGCAGGGCATTTTAAAACGGATCCCGGGCATCTTGATTTATAAATTTTCCTGGTATTCTTTCTGCAAGGCCAGCAGGCAGCTGGCGCACAAACAGCCGTCGTACAGTTCGCTTACGTATTGTACTTCATTTATACTCAGTTGCACGGTACTGCACTGGCACTTGGTGAATGAATTTGCTTTACATTCAAATGGGGCCTCGCAGCGTTCGCAGTGTAATATTTCGTGTTTGGCGGAGATCATATCTTTAGACCATGGACAATGGCCTATAGTCCCTTGTGTTTTATGCGAAATTAGCTAAAATCAGTAAGCTCATTAAAATACCAGTGTCATTAAATAAAAAAGTCCATAAACTGTAGCGTTACGGCTACGGCTTATGGACTGTATTTTATCTGTTTAAAAACTTATGCTGAACAGGTAACGCAGCCTTCTTCCATTGAGCAAGACGGGCCTTCAGGGATCTCGTCAACAACGGCGTTAACCAGTTCCGGGATAACCGGATCCATGTTTTTACCGCCCTGGTTCTCCACTGTAAATTTAACCGCTTGTGATGCAGCCTGTGTACGCAGGTAGTACATACCTGTTTTAAGGCCCTTCTTCCATGCGTAGAAGTGCATTGAAGTTAGTTTAGATGCATTTGGCGAGTTAATGAACAGGTTAAGCGATTGCGACTGGCAGATGTAAGCACCTCTATCGGCAGCCATATCTATAATGTTACGCATTTTAATTTCCCATACGGTTTTGTACAGGTCCTTAATATCAGCCGGGATCTCTGCAATATCCTGGATAGAACCGTTTGCACTGATGATCTTATCCTTCATTGCCGGGGTCCAAAGGTTAAGGTTAACCAAATCGCGCAGCAGGTGCTTGTTTACAATAACAAACTCACCGCTTAATACACGACGGGTGTAAATGTTTGAGGTGTATGGCTCAAAGCACTCGTTGTTACCTAAGATCTGCGAGGTTGATGCAGTTGGCATAGGCGCTACTAACAATGAGTTACGCACACCATGGTTCATTACATCTAAACGCAGGTTTTCCCAATCCCAACGGCCGCTATCCGGTTTTACGTTCCACATATCAAACTGAAACTGTCCTTTTGATAATGGCGAACCTTTAAAGGTTTCGTAAGCACCATCTTTTATAGCCAGGTCTTTAGAAGCCGTCATGGCAGCAAAGTAGATGGTTTCAAAGATCTCTTTGTTCAGTTGTTTTGCTTCTTCGCTTTCGAAAGGTAAACGCAGCAGGATAAAGGCATCGGCCAAACCTTGCACACCTAAACCAATTGGGCGGTGGCGCAGGTTAGAGTATTCCGCCTCGGCAACCGGGTAATAGTTATGATCAATGATCTTGTTCAGGTTCAAAGTAGCCTGGTAAGTTACCTCGTACAGTTTATCATGATCAAACACACCGTTAATCACATAACGTGGCAGCGCTAACGAAGCCAGGTTACAAACTGCAACTTCTTTATCAGAAGTGTATTCAATGATCTCAGTACAAAGGTTAGAGCTTTTTATAGTACCCAGATTTTGCTGATTAGATTTTGCGTTGGCAGCATCCTTGTACAGCAGGTATGGTGTACCGGTTTCTACCTGGCTATCTAATACGGCAAACCAAAGTTCCTGTGCTTTAATGGTTTTACGGCCGCGGCCTTCAGCCTCGTAGCGGGTGTATAGTTCTTCAAACTCAGCGCTGTGGCAATCTGCCAGGCCTGGTGCTTCATGCGGGCAGAACAAGGTCCACTCTCCGTTAGCTTCAACACGTTTCATAAACAAGTCTGATACCCAAAGGGCGTAGAACAAGTCGCGGGCACGCATTTCTTCTTTACCGTGGTTTTTGCGCAAGTCTAAAAATTCAAAGATGTCTGCATGCCAAGGCTCCAAGTAGATAGCAAAAGCGCCTTTACGCTTGCCACCACCCTGATCTACGTAACGTGCAGTATCGTTAAATACCTTCAGCATCGGGATGATACCATTGCTGGTACCGTTTGTGCCGCTGATGTAAGAACCTGTTGCACGTACATTATGGATGCTTAAACCGATACCACCGGCGCTTTGAGAGATCTTGGCGGTTTGTTTAAGGGTATCGTAGATACCTTCAATGCTATCATCCTTCATGGTTAACAGGAAGCACGACGACATTTGTGGTTTTGGTGTACCCGCGTTAAACAAAGTTGGCGTAGCGTGGGTGAACCAGCGCTCGCTCATCAGGTTGTATGTTTTGATAGCGCTCTCAATATCCTCTTTGTGGATACCTACAGATACACGCATAAACAAGTGCTGCGGGCGCTCGGCAATTTTACCGTCTATTTTTAACAGGTACGATTTCTCCAGGGTTTTAAAACCAAAGTAATCGAAACCGAAATCGCGATCGTAAATGATACTGCTATCCAGCAGTTCTGCATTCTCGCGAATGATTTCATAAACGTCATCAGCTAATAAAGCAGCGTTCTTACCGGTTTTTTTATCCACGTACTCGTACATCCGTTTCATGGTTTCCGAGAACGATTTGGTGGTATTTTTGTGCAGGTTACTTACTGCAATACGCGAGGCCAGCAATGCATAATCCGGGTGTTTGGTTGTTAATGATGCCGCAGTTTCAGCAGCAAGGTTGTCCAACTCCGACGTGGTAACGCCGTCGAACAAGCCCTCAATCACCTTTTTGGCCACATCTATGGGGTCAACAAGGTTAAAACCATAACACAGCTTTTCTATCCTTGCCGTGATCTTGTCGAATTTTACAGATTCTTTTCTGCCGTCGCGTTTTATAACGTACATATGGGTAAGTATTTAAATAGTTAGTGTAAAGTAAAGGCAACTTTAACAACAGTATATATTATATTAATTAAGGGTCTGATGGGTGGTAAGCAGCATCCGGGCATCTTGATACCTGATACTGGCTACTTGATACTATTCTTAAAAATCCTCGTCTAATGAGAAAGCTTTGTTTTCCGGCGTTCCGTTCATTACGCCGCTTTTTTGGTAATCGCCCACTCTTTTTTCAAAGAAATTGGTTTTACCCTGCAGGCTTATCATCTCCATAAAATCAAACGGGTTGCTTGCACCGTAAACTTTAGGATAGCCTAATTCGTCTAACCAGCGGTCGGCAACAAACTCAATATACTGGCTCATCAGTTTGGCATTCATACCAATCAGGCTCACCGGTAAGGCATCGCTTACAAATTCTTTTTCTATCTCAACAGCGTCAGTAATAATTTTGGTGGCCGCTTCGGTAGTGAGTTTGTTATCCAGCATTTTGTAAAGCAGGCAGGCAAACTCACAGTGTGAACCTTCATCGCGGGAGATCAGTTCGTTGCTAAAGGTTAAGCCCGGCATTAAACCGCGTTTTTTTAACCAGAAGATAGAGCAGAAACTACCGGAGAAGAAGATGCCTTCTACTGCGGCAAATGCCACCAAACGCTCGGCAAAGGTACCGTTGTTGATCCAGCGCAGCGCCCACTCGGCTTTTTTACCTACACAAGGCACGGTATCAATAGCGTGGAAAAGGCGGTCTTTTTCGGTTGGGTCTTTTATATACGTATCAATTAAAAGCGCGTAGGTTTCAGAGTGGATGTTCTCCATCATGATCTGGAAACCGTAGAAACAACGTGCCTCTGGCAATTGTACCTCGCTCATGAAATTGATAGCCAGATTCTCGTTCACAATACCATCACTGGCAGCAAAAAACGCCAGGATGTGCGAAATAAAATGCTTCTCGCCCGAGTTAAGGTTCTCCCAGTGCTTCAGATCGTCAGAAAGGTCTATCTCTTCTGCTGTCCAAAAGCTGGCCTCAGCTTTTTTGTACATCTCCCAAATAGCCGGGTATTTAATGGGCAGAATAACAAAGCGGTCTTTGTTCTCTCTCAGCAGTAATTCAGTTTCCTCTTGCATCTTTTCCTCGTCGTTTTTTAATTTTTCACAGGTTGATTTTCGGCTCTTTCGCAGCTTTATAGCTAATTGTTGTACCTTAAGTTTGCAGACAAGGATACCTCGCGAGTTTTTTACAGAGTGGCAAACACCACTCTTACTTACTCGCCCCAAACACCCTCACCTATCTGCTATTAAACTTATATTTAAATACACATTAGCGCCATGTTAACATGGCTGTTCCTTTATAACTTTTATTGGTAGGTAGACCAACAAAAAAGGATAGCGTTGATTGAACTTATGCTTCAAAGATAGGGCATCGGTGGATTGGATGTTAATCTAAGTTTTTAACATCACCTATAAGTTATAAACAGTCAGCTAATTTTTTTTAATCAAACATTTATTTAGCCCTGTTTCCAACCCACTTACAACCAATAGCTTAGTAGCGCCACCTAAAGTGTGATTTACGCACTATGCTTAACAATGCATTCATTTTGGGCTAACAATTAGTTTACCTTAAGAAGACATTTTGCACGCTTATAAAAGTGCTCCTGCTGCAAAATTAAGGCATTTATGAACCGGTAGATTTATAAGTTCCGGCACCCTCAATTCACATTTTAAGAATGTGGAAAACAAAAGATCCCTGCCGTTTTATTTTATCGACAGGGATTTATTCTTTTTATTTTTATATGAATTTATTTCACTTCGCTTACAGGTACAAACTTCATAGAAACTGAGTTTACACAATGGCGGGTATTTTTGGGTGTTAAGTATTCGCCCTGGAAAACGTGGCCAAGATGCGCACCGCAATTGGCGCAAACAATTTCTACACGGCGGCCGTCAGCATCGGGCACGCGTTTTACCGCGCCGGGGATCTCATCATCAAAGCTGGGCCAGCCGCAGTGCGATTCGAATTTAGATTCCGAGGTATACAACGGCGTATCGCAACGGCGGCAAACGTATAAGCCCTCGGCCTTATTATCCAGCAGTGCGCCGGTAAATGGGCGCTCGGTACCTTTATGCAGTATGATATATTCTTCTTCGCGTGTTAATTTATTGTATTCCATTATTTTGTAATTGCACTAATTTTTTAATTGATTTCACGGATTTTAATATGATCCTTATAAACTTTAACAATCCGTCTTTCTGACTTTCGGACATCCCGTCTTTCGGACTCCTTACATAAATATACGACAAATAGCCCGCTTTATTTGTTTTGGCAAATGATGTTTACACTGGTTTGACGGTAAAGCTACATGCCCCCAGTGCAATAAATCCTGCGCTTTATTATTACCTTTATTTATGCGCAAGCCTATGCATTTCATCATCATATTATTAGCACTTTATTCCTGCAGCCAGCCTGCAAAACCGGTAACC
>Ga0247812_10000394_pt1 | contig 30450 bp, 28 predicted proteins | sample UWRJL149409B1_FD_178011 | JGI IMG/M metagenome (GOLD analysis project Ga0247812, IMG submission 178011) | Plant litter microbial communities from Arlington Agricultural Research Station in Wisconsin, United States - UWRJ-L149-409B-1 | ecosystem: Environmental > Terrestrial > Plant litter >...
CACATGGTGGCATATACTTGCAGTGATTGCTGTAATTATTTTGATAATATATTTTATAAGGAAAAAACGTAAATAACAGATAACTTAGTCTATTTAAGACCAGTCCGAACTAAGGGAGGGTTACAGGTAAGGATGGCTTAGATTTAAATTCAGCTCGTAATGAAATCATCTTTAACGAGAAGTGGAATGTTTTTGAACGAAATCTCTCTTATCTGATTTGTAATGGTATAAAAGAAATGGTAAATGAGATTTATTGGAACCAGTTAGTTGAGATTTTAAAAGAGAGCGAATCTGAAAATTTTATTGCAGGCCTTGAACTTGTTTTGGCCGACACCAAAGACGCCTAAGTAATAAACTAAAGTATCGACGCAATTAATGGAGGATTAATCATCTTGAGCTACGCGAACAACATACCTGCCGATCAACGAAATGAATATAAGGTATTAAATGATCTTGATCACCATCTTGAAATGTTTATGATGGCATTTGAACAAGATAATCCTCATGAAAGTATAAGCGATGTTGAGTTAAAGTTTGAAAAACGAATAATATCAAGTGATACAAATTTCTCTGGCAGCTATCCGATGGAACTTCGCTTTATTGATTGTTATTTTCAAGGAGAGGTAAATTTTCACAAAGGGTCTTTTTCAAAAAAAGTCTCCTTTGAACACTGCTTTTGTGATGATGAATTTTATTTTTTTCCTGGAGTTGAATTTAAAGACGAATGCAACATTATTCATTTAACTGTTCAAGCACAAATTTATGTTAAAGGCGGAAAGTTCGGAAAAGCGTTATGGAGTATTATTAATGAAGGCACGGTAAAGATTGCTGGCGGTCATTTTGAAGAGCTAAATATTGGCTATTGGGGTGGAGTGCATCTAAGAGAACTTACCCTTGACAATCGCAAAAGTTCGGGCTTTATTAAAGTTTCGGGAGAGGGAAGCAAGATTGAATTTTTGTTAATTTTTCAATCATCAAAAGATCTAATTATATCAATTGAAGATATCTCACTGAATGTGTTGAGTATTTACAGGTATCGTAACGACGCAGGCTTTAGGCTAACCAATATCAAACCAATTGTTATTGAACGTCCCAGCGAAATTACAATTGCGGAATCCTATCTCGGCAAAGCTGAATTTTACAGCATTGACTTTCGACAGTTTGAATTTTTTTCAATTTTGAACACCCATCTCACCGATACGTCTTTTGTAAATATTGGATGGAAGTTTAACATACTGGCTCTTAAAGGAACAATGGTTGGAAAAACAGCTGACGAAGAAGCATTACCATCTAAAATTGAAGCGCTAAGCAAAGATTGGTTTGCCGATACAGAGTCTGGGCATCCGATGCGAGAGGATTCTAGTGTTCTGCAGTACTTCACAAATCAACGCGAGACATATAGACAATTAAAGTTCGCATTGGGTAAGCAGGGCGATATTATTAACGAGCAAAAATTTCACACGCTCGAAATGATTGCTTATGACAAAAGCCTACCTCTTGGAAAAGATTTCTGGACAACTTTAATCATAAAATTCAGCTATTGGTTTAGTGATTTTGGACAAAGCTTCACTCGACCGCTAAGAGCATTATTGATAGGTCAATTGATTTTAATGCTATTATATATTTGTTCGGGAGGGGTAAAAGATGTTACGTTATCATTTACTGATTTCAATCGCACCGGCTTAACGATTTCAATAGGAAGATATTTTTACTTGGTCAATCCGTTGAGAAAGATTGACGACAATCTGCCTTGGATGATTGTCGTCATAGATTTGTTGATGAGAATATGGTCATCCTATATGGTGTATAATATCATACGTGCAACGCGCAGATTTATTAAGTAAAATTCAGCTTAAAAGTTAAATTTTAACATTTAAACTCTATCAATGGCAAAAGAAATCGATAACACCCACGAATTGAGAGGATTTGTAGAAGTACATGATCAGTGAATCAGTCTATTTTCAACAATAGATAACTATTTATTATCGATGATTTGAGTATAAATCAATAAACCCTGAATGCTGTTCCGTTCGTGAATTAGGAATAATTTCTTTTAAAAAAGAGCCTGATTACAGGCTCTTTTTTTCTGGTTTAAACAGTCATTTTCTTTTTATTCGATTGCTTTTTTGCAGGAGCATCCTCCTTTTGCTGCTCACCTTGCTTTTTGCCGGTCGTTTGCTTTTGTTCTGGTTTCAGCAACTCTTCGCGTTTGATCTTTTTCATTTGATGGTCGAAAAGATCAACGGTCTTGAATTGTGGACTGGCAGCAATAAAATACTTTTTATCTTCACCGTTACGTTTGACAGTGATCTGCTGAGTGTTGCCTTTTTTTAACGAACGGTAAAGGTTTTCGGTTCCTTCTGGGCTGTTAAGCTCTTTGATGCCTTTGCCCTTTAATACGGCATCCAGGTCAAAGCCGTAATTTTCATTAAAGCGTTTAATTTCTTTGTTACCGCTTTGCGTTTGATTATTGTTATCTAATTGCAACCAGGCATGGTAGCCTTCGCCTTCTTTGTTATACAACTGCTTGTAAACGGCACGCCCTTCCATCAGGTTAAAGGCTTCTTTAGCGGTGACACCATTACCTTTATTAATATAAAAGGTTTGGTTTTCTTCATTGTCTTGGCCCTTTTTGAGGGAGGTATCGAACTTATTGAAGAAATAATTATCCAAATTTTCACCGCCTTTAAAGTGAAGCGTATAGTCCACTTTTTGCTGGTTGAATTCGTGTTTAGCGGCTAAAACAAATTCAGGCGTTCTTGCGGCGATGTTCTTTTCCAGATCCGCATTCACCTGTTCACCAAATCCAAGGTTTAACAGGCTCTTTTTTAAGAAATCTAAATTTTGCGTGTTCATAACATTACTTATTAATTGATTAAAAAATTGATTTTATGGTTGTCTGCAGCCGATTGGGTATTGGCTACTTTACTTATTGATTTTTAATAGCACCGGGTATTGGTCGCTCAGTTTGACTTTGATCTTTTTGATCTTCTTACTGAATAACCCTTTTGCCGCATTGACACCGCCGGCAGCAGCTTGCGCGCCAAGGCTTTGATCCATACTGATTATTTGCATATTTTGAATGGCGTTATCGGCGCCGGTGGATGCAGCACCACCTAATTCGGCTTCCGGAGCCGGAATGCCTGCCATACCGTCGAGACTAAATACCGTCAGGCTAACTGGAATGATCTGTTTGTCCAGTCGGATGTTTTGAATAGTCAATAACAAACGTTGGTTAGAAACCTGGCAGACACCGAATATCTCATGCCCTTTAGGTAAAAGCTGATTTTTTAAAGTAACGGTATCCGTCAGTTTAAGCTTAACAGCCGCTCCGTCCTTTACTTTTTGTTTACCGTCAATAATTGCTGGTACGGCACGGAAAATACTTTCCGGCTCTTTTTTCTTTGAGATCTGCGACTTCGCGAATTCCGGGTTCTGGATCGCCTGTATCTTGGTAAGCATGCTGCTGAGTTGTTTCATTTCCGGGTCTTCTCCGCCCGAAGACTTCATTGTGCGCATCATTTTATGCAACTTTTTGATCTCGGGGTCCGGAGCCTGGTTGGCATACGGATCAGGTTGCGGTTGGCTGATCTGCCGGTTAAGTTGCGCCAGCTTTTCCTGTATCTTGGCGGACTGCTGGTCAGCTTTACTAACAGGCATTGATATTGCGCTCACTTTGGCACTATCAGCCTGCGTAACCGTGTTCGGGTCAAATCCCATTGCAGTTACGAAGCTTTTACTTACGCCTTCTTTGGTTATCGTTGTGTCTTTGCCTGCTGCCTGATAGATATCCATCTTATCTTTTGCTGATTTGTCCTTAAATTGGGCTGATGGCAAAGCCATATCGATGCCGCCCGAGGGAGTTGTGCCCGCTGATTTTCGGGCATCTTTGCCGCCTCCTAACGCGACAAAGGCCATCGTCAGGAAAGGGACGATCAGGAAAGGGATAGCGGTATAGAATTTGCGTTTCTTTAAGAACGCTTCATTATGCGCCGGGGCTTGTCCGGGTTGCTGTTGATTTTCCATGTTGTAATTATTTAATGGTTAATGAATCTGTTCGCTTTGATCGTGCAGGTTTTGGGCGTTCCGATGGCAAGCCGATATGTAATGGCTTGTTATTGCTGTCCGAAATGAGCATCATTGTTTTACCATAGGGAGTAACCAGGCACAGAACCAGGCCAGCGCCGAATAATGCGCAGAATGCAGCCAACAACCATCTCTGCTGTCTTTTTGAAAAATGGTTGATCCATGTATTTAAAACCGTTGCAAGATCTGCTTGCCACTTGATGATCTTTAACGCAATAGCTGTGGCTAATTCTTCTTTCGCCGCGCTGATCGGACGCTTATTGTTCCTGTTCATGACTATTGATTTTGAATGGTCGTATCACGATTAGCTAATATTTGCCAACGCTGGATCAGAAAACCATGCGGATTATTGTCCGTTTGCAACTGGATATCCCTCACTTCACCCTGAGTGACCAGCTTGCGGTAAACCGTGCCGCTGGAACGGACCAGTTTTTCGGTAGCATAACAGGTAAACACATACGGGAACTGTTTTCCTTCCAATGCCGTACTGTCTATATTGATCTCTTGGGAAATATTAGCGGATATCAGATTATTGTAATACCCAGATTCCTGCAGGTTGTCATATTGTCTTTTTGCGGATTCGTCTGCGAGGTAAAGCGCCTTGCTGACATTGGCATGAATGGCTTTATCATCGGGGCTGAGGTCAAAGAAATATTGATGAAATGTTTTGATATGATCCCGTAATTCAACCGGCAGATTGCTGCTTCGGTCGGCTGCCACAGCTTCCAATACTTTGCCATTATAAAGGATGTGTACACGATTTTGCGCTTGGTTGATTACCTGGTTGCTTTTGTAGATACAGAAGCACATGGTGAGCACGTTGCCAATGATCAAAAAGATACTGAATTGCCTGATATGCTTAAAAGCGGTGTCGATATTTTTGAGATGTGTGAACATGACGGTATGATTTAATGATGAATTATTTGCCAGTCAGTTTTTGTTCTTGGAAATAATTGGATTGACTATTGCCTGAACCTTTATAGCCTTCCATGAACTTGCCGGGCGCGTTGGCAAGGTTAACGGCACCTTGTTGTATTCGGCCACCAGTCGCCGAACCCGCCTGCATGGTCGTATTGGATGCGTGACTGACCATGGTGTTTACCTTTTGAAGCAAGCCGTAGCTGCCACCGGCATTGACGATATAATTGGCGACACTCGGAACTGTAAAATATCCGATGATCCCTATAATGAGAAAGATCAGATAAGCCGTGTCCGTCGAACTAAAGAAAGTGTCACCTGCGGTCTGCACCTGTGAAATGTCCAGCTTGAGCATGTTTTCCTGCACTTTTCCAATGATAGCACCGAAGATGTTTCCGACCGGCAACCAGAGAAAGACGTTGATATATTTTGCCAGCCAGGTGGTCAGCGTGTGCTGAAAGCCATCAAAAACGGACAGGCCTAACACAATGGGCCCGAGTATGGCCAGAACGATCAGGTAAAAGGTACGGATGGTGTTGATGCATAGTGCAGCAGCTTCATAACATACCTGCAGGATCTCTGACATCCATTGCTTAATGCTGTTCCTGAAATTATAAGATTGCTTGTCCATCCAAAACTTCATTCCCTGATCCATACTGTCAAAGACGCCAGAATTCCCGCTACCATCAGTGTCCTCAGGGTGGGTATATTTATACCAGCGTTCTTCATCACCACTTCCGCTTTCCCCAACGTACATCTGCCAGGCGGCGGTCTTTTTAACGGCTTCTTCTTTGGCTTTTAGCAATTTCTCAATTGCGGCATCCGAGTTTTTGACCATCCCGCCGGTGGCGCTGACGGTAGGTGACATCACACCGTTGATCACCGCGATAACTGTCGGGAAAAGCAAAATGCAAAGCCCTAAGGCGAATGGCCTCAGCAGCGGATAAAAATCAATGGCTTCCGCACTGGCGATCTGTCGATACACCCTCGCAGCGATGTACCAGAGCGCCCCAAACCCCGCGATGGCCTGGCCCACGCCGATCAGCTGGCTGCACATGGGTAGCATGTCATTATATACGCCGTCTAAGGTTCCCTGTAGGCCGTGGATATCTGTTGCCAGACCATCCGCCCTGGAAAATAAAGGAAAAAGTATCCCCGTTACCGCCAGCATGGCGGTTGTGATCATTGTCTTTTTCATAGGATTGGATTTAGTGTTTTATACCATAAAGCTGTTTAAGCTTACGCGTATCGCTCATGGCTTTACTGCGTTGCAGGGATAGCGAGACACCCTGATCATTAAATGAACGGAGAAACTGGAGCTTGTTGGAACTGCTGGCATAAATGCGGTCGATCGCTTTTATCCGGTCGGCATCCGACATCCGGAGTTTATTGGCGGTGACGACATTGGCCAATTCCTCAATATTATCCAGCGTTTCCGCGACCAGCTTGTTATAAACATTACCCATATAATTGAGTTCATTGCTACTAAAGCTGCCGCTTAGCCTGAACTGTTTATAATTTCGCTGGTATTCGCTGACCAGGTTTGCCTGAATGCTGATGATCTCCGCCACGCGGCCGTAATTTTTAACGCCCGGACTAACCACCATCAATCCGTTCAGGTAAACGCTGTGCAGATTGAAATTCCCTTTAGATAACGAGGAGATCGTTCCATAACCCTGCTGATAGATCTGGTAGCCGGTTTTCATATCAGATAATATGCTTTTCATTTGGGTCAGCTTTTCTATGTTCAGTAACAACTGCTGCAATTCCTGCCCTTGAGCAATGCAAGTCGCCGGTTTAAGAAATACCAACCCGACCCAAAAAAAGATGATGAAGATTAACCAATGCTTTTTCATAACAGATAATTTATTTGATACCATAAACCCGTTTTGAGGCCTTCACCTGCTTCTGTTCCTGCTGCCGCCTTAAGGCCAGGATCTTTACCTGTGCCGCGAATTGCGAAGCAAAACGGTAATTAGCGAGCATCACTGTGTGGATCTTGGTGATCAGGGCTAAACGTTCAGCGTCACTCATTTCTACTTTGTTATCACTAATGACGTTTTGTAAAGTGAGCAGCTGCTGGTCGCAGTCATTCAAGACCGCGTTGTTGACGCTTGCTAAATACTTTTGTTCCTGCCCGGACATACCGCTGGTCTCGTCGATCTCTTGCATTCTCTTCAGGATATCCTGCTGCCAGCTCATGATGTCTTTAACCATCGGATCTTTTTTCACAACCGGATCAGCCGTTTTTAACCGGTTATAATAGGTCGTGTGCAGTCCATTCTCCGATTTAAGATAACCTGATACAGAGCCCAGCCCATTGGATGCGATGCTATAACCTTTTTTCAGATAACCGGAGTATACCTGTAAGGCTGCGATCTGTTGCAGCAGGTATTTTTTTTGTGTGCTCTTTTGAGAGAACCATTCCGCAAATGTTTGTGCATTGGCGTTAGCAGCCATGCCCGAACTGATCGCGGTAAACAGCGAAAAGACTAAAAGAGACCTGGCGCGCTGCCTGATCCCGGCAGACCGCAGCCCAACATCTTTAATTGATCCCATAAAGCGCTTGAGTTATTTTGATATCTCCTTTTTCCCTGCCGCGCTGGAGGCTGAGTATTTGATTTTGAGAGTTAAATCGACGCAGGTCGCTATAATTCTCATCCAGCCTGTCCCCGGCATGATTGATCAGTTCCAGCCGTTGTTCATCGGACATCTGCGTTTTTCCGTGGTTAACGACCAATAAGATCTGGTCGAGATTTTGGACGCTGGCAGAAAGAATGCCGGTATAGACGCTTTGCATATGCGATAGCTCCGAAGGACTGAAGTGCATATCTTGTTTGAGCAGTGCCCAGGCACGGTTATATTCAGTGACTAAGGCGACCTGCTTTACAGTAAGGTCTTTGATGCGCTGGTAGTAAGCGATCGTTGCCTTTACTTTCCATAACTCATCATAATATCCGCTGTACAATTGCCGCTGTTGACCAGTCCAGTCAGAGATCTCGGTAAGCCGTAACCGTGACAATTGGTTTTCTAAAACCTTCTGCGCGTTCTGCAGCCAGATGGTTTGGTTCTGCATACGCTGCACTTTCAGGTCTATAGCTTTAATTACCTTAGTTACGGTTAGTTTTATCACCTCGCCTACGACGAACTGCGCGCTCGCTTTCTCTGCATTGAACGAGACTAGTATTATAGCCAGGCTCAACGGCAACGTTACTTTTAAAATTTTCATAGTACCTCCCTTTCCGCTTATTCAGCAGATCGAATTTTTAATGATGATTGATTAATTGTTACTTGATCTTATGATAGGTCGCTCCAAAAGAAAGTGTGCCAGCTGCCGTATTCAAATAGATCTGCTTTCCATAGGCCGTTTCTGAAAGAAGTTCTTTTTCCTTATCGAAAGTGGCTTGCCAGCTTTTTTGCCTATACTGCTTTGGTAATATTTTACCATCACGGATAAGTTGGTATCCGGATCGCTTTTCGATCTGGTAAACACCGGCCTCCAGGTTGTAGGCCTCGATAACAAGCGTGTCGCTGAGAATGGTGTATTCGTTTTTTGTATCAACCACATACACTCCAGATATTGCCCTGTCTTTGGCACGGTTACAGGCGATTGCCATTAAAGCGATAGCAAGCAGCAACATTAATTTTAACGTTTTCATATCCATTTCTATTTAGTTAATGTTTGTTTGATTTTTCACGGACCAGCTCGGAGATACCTTTTTCAATGCTCCCGTACCGGTCTGCATATTCTTCGACAGTCACCCGTTCCCTCCCTTCGGTGGTATAGGCATAGTATTCTTCCGGCGATAGCTCATTCTTAAACACCTTCATCACCTGGCCACCCAGGTCAATGTATATTTCCCGGTTATCCTTGTTGACCGACAATACCTGTTGTTTGCCTTTATCTGACATGCCGAGTGTGTCCTGTAGTTTATCGAATTTGTTAACGTAGTTGCGCATGTCCATCAAAATTTTGATCGCTGAGTTATTGATGATGGCATCCTTGATGATCGGTGAACTGATCAGGTCATCCAATTCCTGGGTGACCACATTGGGCACCCCATTAAATTTGCGCATGGTCTTGAAGGCATATTGGATAAATCCTGCCATACCCGAATTCGCGATGGCTTTCCAGGCCTCGTCGATCGTAAGAACCTTACGAATCCCTTTCAGCTTTCGCATCTTGGAGAGGAACATTTCCATAATGATCAGTGTAACGACCGGGAACAATATGGGATGATCTTTGATCGAATCCAGCTCGATTACCACAAAGCGCTGTTCGAGCAGGTTCAGGTTATCCGTAGCGTTCAGCAGGTAGTCAAATTCCCCGCCTTTATAGTAAGGGCGCAATACATATAGAAAATTATCGATGTCGAAGTCTTTATCCTTTACACGCTGTTCCTTTAAGATCTGCACATAATGGCTTTGCAGGTAATCGTAAAAGGAATTGAAGCCCGGGAATATCTGTTGATCATAAGCCAGGTGGACATAGTAGCCTTGCAAGGCATTTGAAAGCGCCACATATTCACTACGCATAAAGCTCTCATTTTCCTGTTTCCATAAGGTGACCAGCAAAGCTTTCAAACTCTCCTTTTTTTCGGTATCCAAAAACTGGCCTTCAGGCAGGAAAAAAGGATTGAATCTGATGGGGTCGTCTTCCTTGTAAGTAAAGTAATAGCCCTTTACTGCCGTGCAAAGCCCCTTGTAACTGCCGCCAATATCTACAGTGACACAGTGCGCCCCCTGGTCATATAAGGTACGTAAGATGTGATTGACCGTCATGGATTTACCACCGCCGGAAGTTCCACAGACCAGCATCCCCATGTTGGAAGTGATTCCCTTCTTACGTGGCGCGTCGAATAAATCTATGTATACTGGTTTACCGGTCAGGCGGTCGCAAAAACGGATACCTTCGGCTGGCGGATCACTGCGATAATTGGTTTCCAGGTTCAAAAAGCAGGTTGCCTGCTCCAAAAAGGTATCAAACGTATCGTTAACCGGAAAATCAGCAGCATTACCCGGGATGCCAGCCCACCAGACCTGCGCGGCGCCATCAGATTCCTGTTTGCTGCTTGCGCCGATCTGGGCCATTGCTGAACCGACCATGTTCTTGATATCCTGCATAGCATCCGGCTGATCGGTCCAGGCCAGTACATTAAAGTGTGCTTTAACCGGTAAGCGCTGCTGGCTGATCGCTTCATTTAAAAAGTCATTGGTTGCATCCCGGCCGATCGCGTTTTCCCGGCTGTAGGCGGAAAGGGACTGAAGCCTCAGTTTTTTCGCTTCCAGCTCTTTGATCATTTTACCCGTATCGCCGATAAAGAAATATTGGTTATAAATATGATTGCAATCCAGCAAAAGATTCAGTTGGGCTGCAAAACCTAGCGGGAACCTCGTTTTATCCGTGCTGTATTTATCGTAAGTGATCCGGCTTCCACACAGAGATGGGAGGTCCTCCGCATCACCAAGCGTAAATAATTGCGCATGCTGGTCACCGATCTGTAGCCGGTCTTTTAAATGAATATCCTTTAACATTGGAAGTTCATCCTTTTTTTGCAGGAAACAGTACTGTTCCAGTAATCCTGCGGTGGCTTTTGTTCCTGAAAGTTCATCATCGCCTAGCCTTCTTAATTTTACAAATCCGATGTCGCAAAGAATACGCTCGAACTGACCCGTCTTTTCGAGAAATTCAGGTAATGCTCTGCCATCGGTGGTTTGCTTCGGGCTCACACTTTTTCGCATAATTCCGGAGAACCCGCTGTTGGCCTGCTTACGGTCTTCTGCCTTTTTGGTCAGCATCAAATAGCAGGTATGATCAAGGAAAGCCCGGCCCTTGAAATGCCTGTCCGCTGCGGTGGTAAGGAAATTCGGTGGTAAACCTTCGGCTCCTGAGTATCTGTTGGTCATAAAAATATCCTGTTTATGGACAATGCTGTGTTTTGGCAACACTTTTATCGCCCTGATCCAGGACTGGTGGATGGTTTCGTAATCCTCATCTGACAACGTAAATATTTCAGGCAAAAAAACTTCGTAGGCTATGGTCAGGTCTCCCTGGACGGAAACCATACAATCATGTTCCACTTTGTATATGGGGAAGATCTGTTCTGCTTTGGTGAATACTGACATAACTATTTCTTTAACCGGGTGAATATTTTGCGTGAATTGAACTTCAGGTAGCCGGGGAGGTAACGGATCGCGGTCCGCTTCATTAAGCCATATTGGCCATATTTATGGCTCAGTCTGAATACCTGGTAAAATAATCCGCTTCCTAAAACAGCGATCACCAGGATGCAAAGAAAAACCGGAAGACCTGAGATATACATGACCGCAAAGAAGACAAGCAGTCCCACCAAACCTCCGGCCAGATAACCAATGTACTGTGCTTTCAAACCTTTAAACTCGATAGGTTTATTTATTCCTTTATTGATCTGGTAAACTGGCATTACTTGATCCCCTTTCCTTTTTTATGCTGACGGTTGTTTTGCTGAAGTCCTGTTATTTGTTCGGCTAATACTTGTTTCCTTTTATGTTTAGGGATATAAGTTTCATCCGGAACGTTGTAACGTCGTGCCAGTCCGACCGGATCAAGCTCCATAAGCGGGGGAACAACGATCAGTTCTACATGATCCGGCCTCAATGCACCAGCATCCCCGTTGTAGATATTATTGGTTTGCTTGTCGAATAGAATATGTGTTGATTCATTCTCCCAAAAATGATCCATAGACATTTGGTTCCATGGTGCGGCTGTCTCGCGGAATTCGTAGATCCGCCCGTCGACTGTAAAAAGCGTCCCACAAATGGTATATTCAGGTAATTTCCTGGCCTTGTTTTTTGAGCCTTTCATAATAGCTGATTTTTAAACACCGAAAAATGATTTAAGAACGGTTGCCACTACGACCAAAAAGATACAGCTGCCAAACCAACTGGACGCGACCTTGCCAGTATCGTGCTCGCCGTCGTTCCATTTTTTAAAGACCTTGATCGCGCCGACCAGGCCAACTATGGCCCCAATGGCATACATGAGATTTGTGCCGGTATCGAAATAGCTTTTTACCTGGCTGGTAGCCTGATTAATACCTGCGTTACCGTCCTGGGCCATAGCTGCCTGTAAAGAGATAAGCGCTGCGGAAATAAACGCACTGATGATTTTTACCGCTGCGTTCAGGCGGTGTTTTGCTGTTTTAAAAAGTGAAGTTTTCATAGCTTTCGATTTTAATTTTCTTCAGTCCAATAGTTTACTAAGTCGTTTTCATTAAGTGAAAAGGGAAATGCCGGTGCGCCTTCTTCCATCAGAAAATCATTGATCTGCTGTTGGTAAGGAGTACCGCGTAAAGCAGGATATTTTTGGATGATAAGCCGGAAGAGCATCTCGAAATTTTCTTTGGTTTCGCTGGACTCGTTGATGACCCTGATCAACGTCTTAACCTCGGAGACCATTTCAGAAAAGTTACCTATGAGGCGGCTGTTGTTTTCAGGAACTGAATTGTCTTTCCTGACCTGTTCCTCAAAATCATCCGGTGGTCCAAAAGAAAGTTCCTCCTGTTTGACAAATTCAATAACTTCAGGTTCCGCGTTTCCCATTATGTCATAATCGGGAATTTGGAGATCGCTGTTTCCTGCTGCTTTTATTGCAAGCTGACGGCCGGTAAGTTTGTATAGCAAAACTTTCAATTCGGCTTTGTAAAAAGTCAGTCCCACATACAAATAATAAATGATGACTAATGAAATGATGCTGACCGCGTAGGTGTACCATGAAATTTGGTGAAGCATGATCTTTAAGTTTTTACCGGAAGCCCCATTGCTACCGGCGACAGAACAAAGTTGGGAATTGACCTGCCCGATTCACTCCGAGTTAGTCCGACTCGGAGTGCAACTATTTTCATTTTGCACAAAAAAAGCGGCTTAAAGCCGCTCATCTTGCATATATTACCTGAGCTTTTTCTGTATTCTCAATAGAAATGCTTCTCTCATTTCATCAATATAAACCGTAGGACTTGGACGGCCACATAGCCAATCATAAGTATCATAGAAGTTGCCTAATGAGATGTTAAATGCCTTTTCAACGAATTTGACAATGCTTTTCAGGTTCTTCTTACCAAAAGCTTCGGTAGCATGCCAGCAGTATACCAGTTCAATTAAAGCGCATTTAGTTTGCTTCCAGTCAAAATCCCTGAACTCTGAATCGATCTGCATGATCGCATCTTTTTGACTGATCTTTTGGATGGCCTGTTCTAAATATTCCTGCATTAACTCAGATGCTAGCACCTGTGCCAGTTTATGATCGTGGGTCGTGCTGAAGGTAGGGTCAAAATCAATTACACACTGATCCGGATCCAGGTGAACATCATAGTTGCCGCGCACAAAATAGTATTCATCCAGGTAAGTGGCCTGTGTCCTTACATATTGGTAAAAGGAAAGATTACTTTCAAAAAAATGATAAAGTATCTTGATCTCGTTGGCAAAATAATCCGACACAACCTTACCGTCTCCGATAGGTTTTCTGATCTCCATATTCAGCAGAGACTGGTGGAAGATCAGCTGGGATTTGAACTTGGGTTTGATATGTTTAAAAAACAGTATTTCCTCCTCCGGCGTGCCCGGATCGTTAAGTTTACAGTAATCTTTAAGTTTACGGAGGTATTTTAAACACGCGTGGATCGACTTTTCCAGTCTTTTGATCACTTGCTCTTCTTCGAGCATCAGCTCGTTGAGATCTTTATTAAGATCGGCATATAAGCGGTCACTAAATTTTGTTATCATCAGTATTGAATTTAGTTAACGAGCTTCGCCACCTGTCACAAGAGACAGGTGTACCGAACAAAGCTTGGCGTATCATTTTTCCATATCGTATTTTTTGATCAGGGGAAATAAGTTTTATTTAAGTAGTTGAGCATCTTTTGCAGGAAATCACGAACCACTGCCGCGGCGGATTGATCGAGATTATAAAATGCCCTGCCAAAACTTTTTTGCGATATATGCGGCTGTTTTTTTGTCGTAAAATGTTCAGAAAAGAATCGGGTGATCCTGGCAACGTTCTCGACTGGGAAGCACCCCGTTTTGGAAAAGACCCTTACGAATAATGCGAACTGCGGAACAGAAAGATTGAGTGGAAATTGTTCATTCATTCGAGTCCTAACTGTTTTAGGACCGTTACCTAATTGTTCTTCCAGCCAGCCAATGATATATAAATTAGTTGAGCTTACCTCCGGCTGTAAAGATTTTTCAGGGCTGACAAATATCCCTGCATACAATTTTATCTGTTCGCTAATATAGTTTTGCTTGTCCTTTTTATTGGTTATAGCGGCGAGAACCTCGGAAATATAACTTTGGAACCAATTGTAAAAATGTAAAGAATTAAAGTTTTGCTGGTAGAGCGTTCTGACCAATGCCTCTGTCGTTACATTGGTATCAACCTTTAATGTTTGTTGAACAAGGCGTAACATATTATGTGCTTGCTCGACCTGTCTGTAAGAGATGCCTGAGAATATCCCCTCGTCTACAATGTCTTTGACCGAAGTAAGAACCACTTCCAATAAAGCTTTACTGACACTTATATTATGATTGAGATCCGTTGCAGGCTTTAACTTTATAAGAGTCGACTTCAAAAGATCACAGCAATAAATGGTTGCTTTATGATCTACGTCGAAATATTGGTAGAAATGATTTCTGAGGAAATCCAATATATTTTCCAGTTCACTATTTACCTGGCGGTAATTCTCGAATAAGGAGTGCCGTAATTCTTCCGAGGTATTTAATGCCGGTACCACTTTGCTGACCTTATCGGATAGCTCAATGATACCGGCTTGATGGTATTGCACATACCGTTTTATGATTTGCTCTTTTGCACTGCTTAGCAGTTCCTGCGTCCACTTTTTCTTAAGATCAGCACATATGGTTTTGATGTAGCTTACCTGTTCAACTATCTGTTTTTGAAAGTCGGGGTAGCTGGAGGTGCTGGTATTTAAAATGATCGCACCAACTGATTTTTCAAGTTCATATAATTCGGACCTAAGCAAAATTCAAACAACTTAGTTAACATATAGTTAATGTGAGTTTGTGGGTTATTTTTGTAATAAGGCAATAATAGCTACTATAAATAGGAGAAAAACAGGTATTAGTTAACCTTTAAATAATATTCCCGTATTAACAGTAGTTATTGTCGTGATTGTTTGGTTTGTTGGATCAGTGCCAGTGGTTTCGATGGTTTCAAATAATTTTCTAGGTGTCAATTGTTTGAAATCACAAATTGTGACTACTCTGGTATCTAGTTTTTTTGGCTTATTATTTTTCATAGTCTTGAGCTTTGCCTCAAAACTATTCTTAGGTCAAGAGCATGTGAACTTTATTACGCACAGAGGGATTAGCTCTATGTTAAAATAATTCAATGACAGAAAAATGACGTTTAATCATATTTATGAATTTTAAAAATATCGTTATAAAGCATTTAGTTGTATGGCTTATTTTTATTAGTTATGAACTAGCATTTCTTTATTTTACTGTAGGGATAAAAGCCTCAATGTCCCATTTCATAGTATATTATGGTTTGAACATTATTCTCTTTTATGTTAATGCTCATGTAATACTTGATTATTCATTTTTAAAAACCAAAACTCCCTATATCATTGCTATCTTATTAATCGGTGTTGAGTTGATGCTTTATATGATAGTGAAATATTGGATTGATTTTCACTTAGTTAGCACCAAGCCAATTCCGATCTTCAATGCGTCGGTTGGTCAACAATACATCATGACAAATATTTGGCGAGCTATCTATTTCATCGGTCTGAGTATTGCCTACTGGTCGACCGATTATTTATTGAAATTCAAAGAAAAAAATCATCGTATGGAAACCGAACAACTGAAAACCATCGCTGAGAATCTTGAATTAGAAAATAGATACATGTCCGTAGAAAATGCCTATCTGCAAAATCAAATTAGCCCGCATCTGCTTTTTAATTCACTAAGTTTTATTCATAACGAAGTTTATATGGTATCGGCAGAGGCCGGGGATAGCGTAGCGCGATTGTCGGATCTGATGCGCTATTCGCTCGTCAGTGCTGATGATAGCAGGACCGTATTATTAAGTCAGGAAGTGGCACAACTGGAGAACCTGGTAGCGCTATGCCAAATGCGTTTTCGTGAACAATTTTATTTACGCTTTAAGAAAAAGGGCAAATTCTCTAATCTAAAGATCATCCCGCTGATCTTGATAACCCTTGTGGAAAATATGATGAAGCATGGGGATATGGGTGATAAAAAACAGCCGGCTTTTATTCGGCTGGAACTGGAAGATAACCAGCTTTTATTTGAGACCCGAAATAAAAAACGGAATACGAATCTCTATCCCAAAACCGGACTGGGGTTGAAGAATATCGAGAAACGGCTCAGTAATTATTATCAGGTCAAGTATCAACTGCTGATCCGTGAGGAGGAGGAATTATTTACTATCAATCTTACTATACATCTATGAATACACTCAGCTGCTATGTAGTGGACGATGAAGCCGGGGCGATCGCGCTACTTAAAGAATACATTGAACGAACGCCTGGTCTGGAACTGATCGGGTCCGCACTCGACCCAATCGTGGCACTCGATGTACTCACCGGGCCTAAGGCTCCCGACATTACTTTTGTCGATGTGGATATGCGCCTGCTCTCAGGTATGGAGTTAGCCGGTATGGTCAACCTTTACACCACCGTAGTTTTTACCACCGCTTTCCCGCAGTATGCCCTGGAAGCTTTTGAAAAAGAGGCTTTCGATTATTTGCTTAAACCGATCACTTACGAACGCTTCGCCAAATGTATCCAGCATGCCAAAAGGAAAAAGAAATTGACGGCCAAATACGACTATCCGATAAGAGAAGACTTTTTTAATATTAAGAGTGAACAGAAGGGACGGATGGTCAAGATCAAATTTGATGAGGTGATCTATATTGAAGGCGCGATCAATTATATCCAGATACACACGGTCGATGGCAAACACATGACCTATCTCAAGATGAAAGATATTGAAGATCATTTACCTAAACCCTTGTTCGCGCGCATTCATCGGTCTTTTCTGATCAATGTTAACCATGTCAGGGTCATTGAAAGAGCACAGGTAAAGATGGAGAACGGCGATTCACTGACAATGGGTGATTATTACAAACAGCGGTTCCTCGACCTGATGGATGAGCACCTGGTCAGGACAGATCGCTGAGAGGTTTATCCTGACGCTTATTCCTGCCCTTTACGGACAGCAGGTATTTGTGCAGCAGGTAATAACAGATCATTTCCTGCTTGCGTGATTCATCAGTGAACACACGGTTTAAATGCATATGAATGATACTTCGCAGGTATTCATTCTTTAGTATTTCATCACCTATCTTATTGTTTAATGTGCGCAGGCTTTCGAGGAATTTACTGCCCGCATTCGGGGAGCCGCTTAACAAGGCGGGATCGGACCTGCCGAAAGCGGCCATGATCTCGGGAGACAGCTCCCGATATTTTTTATCGAGGTCGACCTTAAAAGGTTTATCGGTAAACTCCGGCAGGAATTGCTGGAATGATGTCAGCGCAAAAGCGATCTGCTCATCGGCCACGGGAATGAACGCGGCGATCATCGCCTGGGTGGAGTACAGCGCGAAGATGTGGATATTAGAATGCGCGCTGGTTTGATGAAGTTTAACAAAATCATAGACCAATTGGCTGCTCTTCCAGAAAAAATGTTCAGTTAACTCGATACCTCCCACGGCATAGCGTTCCAATTCCCGGGTATAAACGTCGATCTGGAACTCACGGATCACCTGCTGCTGGATACGGTCCTCCAGTTTAGCTTTAAAGGCGATCAGTACTTCGCTGATCGCCTCCGGGTCAACCTTTAACCGCACACGGATATGCGGGGCCTGGTCTTCGTATCGGATAAAGAACCACTGGCTGATGCGATGCTTGCCGTACCGTTTATTCAACAATGGGCCGAGCCTTAACAACAGCCGGTTGACGCCGATCTTAGGGGCATAAACTTTCAGGTAAAGCCACTCAGAACCCGGCATGTACTTGCGCTGTACTTTCTTAGTGGAATTATTTGTAGTGACCGATGGCATATTGACCGGCGCGGTGGGCAACAGGTAAGTATTGTATTGTTGTACGACCGGCTGCTGTAAAAACTCTTTCAATACTGCTTCTTTCTTTTGTCTTATGCAGTTACAAAAAAATGAGATATCCGGCGGGCTGTGCCCATCAAATACCAATTCCTGGTCGCCTTCCGCCAGCAAGAAATAACGGGGCAGCTTGATGTCTGCACTTAGCTTGTTAAATGCCGTTAAATTATCATCCTGGTCATTAGACTGCATTTCATTAAGCTGCTTTTCTGTGATGATCCAGGTTGCCAGGCTTAAAATGGTATCTTTGTATTCTACCCTTGCATAAAAGCTGAGATCGGGAAACATGGATCGCAGCTCAAGGCCAAGACTTGACCGGCCGTACTGATAAGGCAGGTCTGCTAAAAAACGAAAAAGCGGTAATTTGTTCAGGCTGTGGTTATAAGCAGAGGTCAGTCGTGGAATAATGATCTTCTGATGCTTATCGGAAAAGAGGATCACTTTGCTGTTGACTACCCTGATATAAAGATCCGATAACTGTATCTGTTGTGATTCCGGTAAGGTGGATGCCGCGGTAACAGGTAGCTCATAGCGGTAAATATGGGCCCTTCGGTTCACATTGTCCGTGTGCGGGTCAGACAGGTGGAGCAGCTCCGCAAAAATGATCTCCGGGTTTTGCGCTTCGATTATTCCTGCCATCGACTTTGCTGCAATCGCGATCTGTTCATCAGCTGTTGTAAAACGCCCTAACAGCGCTGGTGCGTTAATGCCACCGGCATTTTCGATAAAGACTTTATGCTCCGACACGCGGAAGAGCACCGACATGCCAAGCATAGAAAGCGGTTCGTCTGATGACCTTAATCGTTCGAGGTCGCTTTCCTGGAGCTTGATTACTGTTTGGTCAGACGCCTGGCGTAGCCAGGCTTCCATGAGCACACTGTGCACAGGGGACCATGTCCCTGTTTGCCCGGATGCGCTCTTATACGGTATATTCAGCGTTTCAAGTAAGGGATTATTTTTTTCGGTTTCCGGATGCTGGTAGCCAACGCCTGCTTCCGGGTCGAGGGCCTGCAGTAGCGGCAGGGTCTGCCCTTCAAAATGCTGTTGAAATCCTTTGATGAATTGGGACAGGGTTGCTAACTGGCCGTTTCCGTTAAGGAGTTGCAGCGCGGTGATGCCCTCGCGAAGCTGGTCTTGGTACGCGATTTTTAAATTGGATGCCGGCGGCGATCTTTGCAATATAAGATTCAGTTTGTCGGATACCGGACTATCTTTAAGAAGGGTACTTAACTGGTTTTCCAGATTTTGAAGTATGGGCAGTGAAATGGTTTGATTTACAGCAGCCAGCGACCTCATCAGGTTGACCAATGTCGTTTTCATTGTCCCTGCATCCAGCCTGGCTATGGACCTGGTCAGCGGATCTTCTCCGGTTATGTTCAAACGGTCCGTACGGACCAGGAGCTGGGAATCGATCAGGAATTCTGTATAATCTTCTGCTTCCGCCTGGGTGCACATCGCACTGCTGATGATCTGGTTAACGATCTCCGTCCGGGATTGTCCCTTTTGACAAATGGTGATCAGGTCCTTTAGTATTTTTGAATAAGCGATGGATTGTAGTTGGTAGTCACGATGCCTGCCCTGTTCGTCCAGGCCGGTCCGGAAAAACCGGTATTCATTTAGTAGCCGGTAGATGGAAGGATTGGCCACGAACCTGGCACTGTCGCGAAGTTCAGCATCCAGTATGGACTCATTGATCAAATTTTGAGCGGTCATAGATGCGCTGATAACGGCTTTCATTACAGCCGGGTCGCTGGACGTTTCATCAATTAACCAATCTGCCAGGGTGACCGAAGAGAATAAGCCGAACGGCGTCGGCCGGAAACAGTAACGGTTAATGTATTTTTGTAAGGTGGTGACTTCCTTATCTGAGAGCTTTTCCGCTTGGAAACGATGGCGTTCCAAAGTAGCGTAAAATACCGGCGTCGCAAGGTAAAGGGCGGTTCGGAAGAACAGGTCGTTCAGGAATGTCTGCCGGTCAGCGTTATAATCTGCCGGGCTCTTCACCGGCATCCTCAAGAGCACCTTAGGTGCGAACGAATAGCGCATTAAGTTTAGATAGATGGTGAAACAAGTAATTTAACGTTAATTTTCTGTCAGGCGAAATATTTATGCCTGACAGCATTAAATTGCTGGTTTCTTCAATATTGATACCCGGTATGATAATTACCTTCAGGCAAATAACATTTCGGCTTCTATGTCCTGGTTGATCAGCCTGCGTGAAAAAGTACTGGTGATCACCAGTCCGTCCTCATTATGCAATTTAAAGTCACCTCCCAGTTGCTGGCTAAGCCCATACATCAGGCTCATGCCCAGGGATTTGCTTTGCGCAGGATCGAAGCCTGCCGGTATGCCCGGTCCGTTATCTTGAATGAACAGGATGATCATCCCGTCTTTGCTTTCGTCCAGGCCAATGGTGATCTTACCTTGCTTATTATCATTGAATGCGTACTTGATCGCATTCGTGATCGCTTCATTCAGAATAAGCCCTATCGGCACGGCCTGGGCGACATCCAGAAATATCGGTTCCACCTGCAGGTCAAAGTCGACCCGCTTGGCCGTTGTAAAGCTTTCTTCGAGATAAACGATCAGGTCACTGATATAATCGAACATATCGATCTCGGCCACATTATCAGATTGATAAAGCTTTTGGTGGATCAGTGAGATGCTCCGCATCCGGTGCTGGCTTTCCTGGATAGCCGCCATAGCCACATCGCTGTCCAGGTAGGCGGATTGCGTGTTGAGCAGGCTGATCACGATCTGCAGATTATTCTTCACCCGGTGATGGATCTCCTTTAACAGCCATTCTTTGTCTTTGACCAATTGCTGCAGGTTCTTGTTCTTCAGATCGATCTCTCGGCTGGCTTTACGGTTCAGGCGAAACTGATTATAGAGCAGTCCCAATATGACGAGCGCAGCAATAAGGCCGGCGATCGTACTGTTCTTGATGATATTTGATCGGTTCAGGTCTGCCTTCTGCAGTTTGTCCTGGCTTTTTAGCAACTGGATATTCTTTTGGTTGTTCGCCGCCTGCACTTTTTGAAGATTAAATTGTGTGCCCAGTAATTGTATGCTGGCTTGCTTTTTGGCGACTTCGGTGTTCTTTAGTTTGATGGTGGCATTTAATAACTGATTGCTCTTTTCCTTGTCCGCGGCTTGCAATTGTTCATATTTTACTTTGCCGGTCAATAAGGTGATATCCTTGTCTTTTTTCTCAGTTTCATACTTGATCCGGTATTCTTCGATAGCTTTCCGGGTAGATTCATTAAGCAATTTGTTATTCAGGTCCTGCGACGCCAGCAAATGCGCGATCGCCGATTGGTATTTACCATCAGCAGAATCCAGCTTGAACAATAATTTATGAGCGGTCCGCAGGTTCTCCGGCAGGAATTGACCGTTTAATGAATCAAGGATATTGGCTGTGTAAGTCCTTGCCTTGTCATATTTTTTCCACTCCGTATAAAAAGAGACCAGGGTAAGGTCAAAGCCGTTCACGATCCTTGGTGGGGCCCCTTTTAACAACGCTTTTGCTTTTAAATAATACTCTTCCGCATTGTCGTATTGCTTGAGCCGGATAGAAATACTGGCAAGACTTCTATACAATTCAAATTTATCCGAAGGCCCATAAAGTGGATTGCTGATATCGACCGATTTCATGAGCGCTAATGCTTCTTTGTAACGGCCCAGTTGCAACAGAACATTTGAATAATATCTGAGGTCACCTGTATAAAGCGGCCTGTGATATTCCTTGCTAAGGGAAACATACTTTTCAAAGGCGTTTGCAGCATCCTCGAATTTCTTACTGAAATTCAGGATGATTCCCTGCCCACTATACAGGATATTGGCATCGTAGGCCGGTCCGCTATTTTGGTTGCTGCTGATCGCATCATACGCAAAGCCAAGTGCCCTCGTATAATCGGATTTAAGCACATATATCCGCATCAGCTCATATTGCAGCATATAGGGTTTTACTTCCTGCGTAGCTTTGGTCAACGGCATTATTGTACTGATCATCCGGATCGCATCATCCAGCTGATGTGCGTTGAAATAAACATTAGCCAACTGGGCTCCGGCTAGTAAGCTCATCGGTTTATTATTCGTTTTTTGTGCCAGGGCATAAGCCTCCTGAAAACACTTGCTGATCTGCGGCCAATAAGCATCTTTCCGGGCATCCTGGAAAAACATACCATCACGGAAAGAGAAGGGATCCGGCTTGAGCATGCTCAAACCGTAACTATACCAGGCTTCAGCGACCCTGGAATTGTCTGACCGCCCCTGAAAGTAGGTAATGTACTGCTGCAAAGCTTTATCTGCGTTTTTCAAGTCGTCAAGTCTTACATTCTTTTTAACGGATAATAATAAACCCGCCATCTCCGCTGACTTATTTCCTGATGCTTTACTCAGGCTGTCGACCTGAATCAGGAGTAAACTGAGGCTATCCAGCCCTTTCCTCGTCAGCTTAGGCTGATCTGCTATTCTTTTTGCTGTGGAAAGCGTGGCGGAAAGCTGTTGATTACTGACCGACTGGGCATGGGTAAGTGCGGCCGAACATAGCAGCGCAATGATATAGGCTATCCTGCTGATCACTTTTATTTTGGGCCGCAGCCGGTCGGAAGAAGTGTAAAGTAGCGGTGAAGTCATAGAAATTGTATAAGGCAAAGAACAGATCCATTACCATTTTCAAGCCACGATTTAAAACACTGAAATACAGTTTTTTAAATTTTTCTGGACATCCTGGCTTTATTTATACTTCACTAATTAGCGACTATTTCAGCGAAATGCCGCTAATTTATTCAGACGTGGCCTGTCAGGCACCGCTGCCTGACAGGTAAACGCCGTACCAATAGATCAGCTGATCTGGTAATCATTATAGAATCCACGTCCGGTTTTAACACCTAAATGTCCGGCCTCAACATATTGTTTCAGCAATACCCTTGGACCAGTAGGTAAATGCGGATTCTCTTCCGCATAATGGTTTTCGATATCCAGTACAACGTCAAGACCTACCTTATCCATCAAGCGAAAGGGTCCTATCTTCGTATGCATATTGATCATACACATCTGGTCGAATTCTTCTGGTGTCGATACACCTTCCGCCACTAATGCCAGGGACTCTCTTTTAATGGCTGCCCATACTCGGTTGAATATGAAGCCTGTACTTTCCTTACGTGCTTCAAAAGGAAAAACGCCGTAGCGAGGTAGTTCTTCTTTTAAAAGGTCGATCACATTCCTGTCGGTTTTACCGCATGACATCAGGTCTATCGCATTTTGTGTTGGCGGCATATAAAAATGCGCGTTCACCACTCTTTCCGGATGGGCGACCTCATCTATGAACTGGCTTGTGGGATAAGAAGAGGAGTTGCTGGCCAGTATCGCATCGGGCTCAGCCAACTGGTCAAGCTGGGCGAACACTTTCTTTTTAAGGTCTAACCGTTCCGGTATCGCTTCAATGACCAGCCAGGCATCTTTTAGGGCTGCCTGTAGATCATCCAAAGCAGTAACCTGTCCCGGAGTTCCGCCAGCGATCGTTTTTACCACCTCAGGCAACTGTTCTTGTACGTAGCTAACAGCAGCACCGCGTTGTTCTGCTGACAGGTCGTAGATATTGACTTTGCCGCCGCGGGTGCAAAACATCAGTGCGATCCTCCGCCCCAGTGTTCCGGCTCCAATGACCGTTACCGGCCGGTTTTCGATATCTTTCGGTAAAATAAATTTAATTGTGGGTGAATTTGGTTCGTTCATGACTTTTTGTTTTTCATGTTCGTTCCAAACCGCATACCTAAATTATAATTAATTGGTAAATAACATATTATGCATTATAAAGCGATGAGATATCCACGATATTTCAAATATTAGCGAAAAGATTATTCAAATCCCACGAATCGTTTGAATGTCCGGTATATCAGGATCTCATTTAAATTTTGCTGTATCTTAGCATTCGGGAGAGTGAGCAAAGTTATTTGCTCCATTTTCCTGGCTTAAAACTTTCCATACACAATTGATCCTGACTATGTTTAGATCTTACATTTTCATCTTTTGCTTCCTGTGGTGTTGTGCGGCACGGGCACAGGATCTATCTCCCGTGTTCAAGATAAACGATGACCAGGAAGCGGGATTACTTAAGATGCTTAAGTCGAATGATGTGAAGCAAAGGGAACGTTCACTTCTAAAATTAAGTGCCCTCTACTTATATACCAAAGACAGATCAAAATTTTCACCCGACAAATCACTTTCTTATGCGCAACAGGCCGGCCGGCTGGCCGTGGAAATTGCAGATACAAAAGCAATAAACGATGCCAGGCAACTGGTATTTGACAGCTACCTCAAGAAGAATAACAGGCTGGCAGCAACCAATTTAATGCAGAACACCCGGGATACAAACCGTATCAGAATGTTGTTGGGATTGAACCGCAGTTATTTTTACAGTAATCAGGACAAGAATGACTCGATAGAGATCGCCCTGGGGTATAGTAAGGAAGCTTTGTTGCTAAGTGAACGTGGTCAAAACAATGAGTATGGCCTCAGGGCGAGACTCTACCTGGGAATGACCTACCGATGGCTGGAAAAATATCCCGAAGCCGAAAAAGAATTGCTGGAAGTAGAAAAAAGATTAAAACTGGCCGGTGCAAAAAACCTTCATTATGTCTGGAATCAGTTAGCCTGGGTGAACTTATATAAGAATGACTGGAACCGGCAACTCGCCTATACCCAGAATTCGCTCCGTAGTATGAAGGCAAGTGGCGATACAGCAGAGATCAGTGATTGTTATTATAGTCTGGCTTTAATGTATAGGAATACTGGAAAATTTCAATTGAGTGTCGACAATTACAAGCTTGCTATGAATGCTGATAAAGCCAATCATGGCGAGTCGCTGACGTCGGACCTCATGCTTGCCGCGGTCATCTCTTATTCTAAAATGAAGAAGTATCAGGAAGGACTTCTCTTCCTGAAAAATGCGCTTAAAGAATATCCTCCCAAAACTGATCGAGATGAAATGTCAATGGATTATTCACTGGCCGGATTATATAAATACCTAGATCAGGATGCTTTGGCTGAAAGTCATTTACTGAATATGATCCGGCTTGATAAGAAGAATAAATTTGAAGACTGGTCCGCCTACAAGGCCATCGGTCAGTTCTATGTTGAACGTTTCAAATACGACAAAGCTTACCCATATCTAAAGCAGATCAAGGCGAGGAAGGAATGGTATTCTATGCCCTGGCGCGCGCATTGGTATTTTTTACTGTTCAAGGTGGACTCTGCCGCCGGCAATTATAAAGAAGCGATCAGAGATCTCATGCATAATAAGGCATTAGATGATTCTGTCGCTACCCAGACCAAAGGAAGAGCGATCCAGGAACTGGAAATTAAGTATGAAACAGAAAAAAAGGATAATGCGCTTAAAATAAAAAGCCAGGATCTGCAGTTGGTCACCCGCCAGGCCCAACTGGATAAAGCGGGGTTCGAACGCGACCGGCTGCTGCTTAAACTGCAGGATGCCGCCAAAGCTCAACAGTTGAGGGCAGGACAACTGGAAGCAGTCAAGAAAGACCGGGATATCAAATTGAAAGCCCAGAACATTGCCATATTGACCAAAGAAAGTTCAATACAGCATAATCAATTAAGGCAGGCTATGGTCATGCGGAATATGATCATCGGGGGGGCCGTGCTTTTGCTATTATTGCTTTTGGTAAGCTATAACCGGTACCTGATCAAAACACGCAGCAATCGTTTGCTTGCTGAACAACAGCGGGCCATCAATGCGCAAAATGGAGCGTTGAAGTCACTGGTTTCTGAAAAGGATCAACTATTGCTGGACAAGGAATGGCTGTTAAAAGAAGTACATCACCGCGTAAAAAACAACCTGCATACGATCATGAGTTTGCTGGACAGTCAATCTGTTTATTTGGAAGATGAGGCGCTGGAAGCGATCAAAGGAAGCAAGCAAAGGGTTTATGCCATGTCATTGATCCACCAGAAGTTATACCAGTCTGAGCAGATCACCAGCATCAGTATGCAGGTCTATATTGCGGAACTGATCGATTATTTGATCGATAGCTTCGAAGCTGCCAAAAAGGTACGGTTCAAAGTTGAGGTAGCCCCGATCGATCTTAATGCTACGCAGGCTGTTCCAGTTGGCCTTATATTGAACGAAGCGATCACCAACGCACTTAAATATGCATTCCCTGCCGGCGAGAATGGCCACATCACCGTGACTTTGGAAAAGGTGATTGACCGTATTGAGCTGTCCGTGGCCGATAACGGTGTCGGACTGCCCAAGGACCTGGAAAAAAAGACAGCAAATTCTCTCGGAATTAAATTGATGAAAGGATTATGCCGGGAGCTTAATGGTACATTTGCATTACGCGGCGAAAAAGGGACGGTCGTCGCTGTCAGTTTTAAATTAAACGATCTTCTGCAAAAAGCACACGCGTTTTCCAGATCGAACGAACAGGACCATGAATAAAAAGATTCTGATAGTAGAAGACCAGTTCATTGAAGCAAATAACCTTCAGCACATCCTGGAGCGTGCTGGCTATGAAGTGTGTTCGATCGCTTTTTCGGTTGCAGAGGCCCTGGAGATCATTGACGCAGAATCACCGGATCTCGTATTGCTGGACATCTTTCTTCAGGGCGATCTTACCGGTATCGACCTTGCCCGCATCTTAAAGACCAGAGAGATCGGATTTATCTATCTTTCTGCAAATTCGAACGAAGACATTCTGAATGCAGCCAAAGAAACCAACCCCTATGGTTTCCTTGTGAAACCGTTTAGAGAAAAGGACGTCCTGGTAGCTTTAAACATTGCCAATTACCTTCACGAGCAATACCTGGAGCAAAATATCCGCCGGGACACCGGATTAGCCGCACAATTGGAAGAGCTGGCAGCGGAAAGCGGCGGACCCGCACGTGTGCTGATGAGCTACGGGCGTTATCTGCAGGCGTATGTGCCGTTCGACCTCATGCTGGTACATTTTGAGCAAAAAGCAGCAGAGCGGAATTATTTGTACGCCTTTGAACGCAGTGGTTTAGAAAATTACACGGCCCTTACGCCGGGAGAGATAAAGCGAAACCTGGCTGTAAGCCCCGAAGAGTTCGATGCACTGCAAATGAAGGCGGTCATCCAAAAACAAACTTCGTTCACAAACAGAAAAGGGTTCAAGCAAATTCACCGCCAGGGCTCACTACAAAGAATGATAGCCGAGCAATTCGGTCTGGAAGCGTTGCTGATGCAACACCTTTTTCTCTCTGCCGATGAGTCTTGCCACGTATGGTTCTATAGCCGCAATCCGATGGCTTACGGCACGGAACACCTGCAGTTACTTCAACGTTTGAATGACAAGATCAACCGTGTTTTTACCTCCTTACTTGATGATATTTATGCTGGGCCAGCCCATGGAAATACTTACGGTATCTCTTCAACAGTAAAATTCTTTGAGCATATCAAAGGCCATAATTACCGTTTACTACAAATATTCGATAAGATCGCCGCTTTAAATCCGACATCGGTTGCGCCCGTGCTCGTAACTGGTGAGAGCGGAACCGGGAAGGAGATGATCGTGAATGCCGTTCAGCAGATCTCAGACAGACGCCAAAAGCCTTTTATTAAAGTGAACTGCGCGGCCATACCTTCAGAATTTTATGAGTACGAATTATTTGGTTACGAAGCGGGTGCATTCCCGGAAGCCCTGTCAGCGAAACCAGGTAAATTTGAACAGGCGAACGGCGGAACTATCTTCCTGGATGAGATCGGCGAGATCCCGTTCGCTTTTCAGTCGAAATTCCTAAGGGTTCTTCAATACAAAGAGATCGAAAGGGTCGGTGGTCAGGAAACCATAAAACTTGATTTTCGGGTGATCGCGGCGACCAATAGAGACCTGGAAAAGGAAGTGGCCGCAGGAAGGTTTAGGATCGACCTGTACTACCGTTTGAATGTTATTCTGCTTGCACTGCCGCCACTGCGCGACAGAATTGAGGATGTGCCGGAGTTGGCCACCTATTTTTTAAGCAGGTTCAACTTATTATACCAAAAACATATTACCGGCATCCATAACTCGGTTATGGAGCAGTTTCTAAATTACCATTGGCCGGGAAATATCAGGGAACTGGAAAATATGATCGAGCGCGCTGTATTGACCACTACCGGCTCGGAAATTGCAGAGCTCGAAATGCCCGACAGTTTTTATGCGAACAGGAACATCGCCGATATACAGCAAGCCGAACGGGCATCCGTATTAGCGGCGCTGGAGCGCGCAGGCGGCAAAATATACGGTTCCGGAGGCGCCGCGGAATTGCTGGATATGAGTGTTTCAGCCCTTCACCTGAAGATCAAAAAACTTGGACTTGACAGAAAACGCCAGTTTAAATAGCCGTCGTAGATGAGGTTATGAATAGAATGCCCAATTCCCGTTAAATTAAAGTTAACGAAATGTATAACTATCGGTCGGTTTCAGCCATTTAGGAATTACCGGGTGGTCACGACCTTTGACCGATGTCGATGAACAGCTATCCACAATTTTCATTACCTGAAATAAGCGGTCAGGACCATATACGCGGCGCAAGATCTGCCCCTGTGACGGTCATTGTCTACGCCGATTTCCAATGTCAGAGATCCGGACAGTTTGCGGCGTTGCTTAAAAAGATGCAATATTCCAGAACGAACTATTTTAAGGTCGTGTTCCGGCATTATCCGCAAGTTCATCACTCCTTTGCCATGAAGGCGGCGATCGCTGCTGAAGCTGCGGCTCGTCAGCATGCTTTTTGGGAAATGCATGACCTTATATTCGAACATCAATATGATCATTCACCAGGCATTTTAATTGATCATGCAAGAAAGATCGGCTTATTAATGAAGGTGTTTTCCACTGACCTGACAGATCCTTTATTGCCTACGCGGGTGAACGCCGACCGGGTAGCGATCGCTGGTGATGTTCCGCAGCAAACCCCGCTGGTTTTTATTAACGGAGCATACCTTAACAGTGAATTGGCGGAAGACCAGTTCGCCTTCCTAACCGAAAGATCACCTGCAAGGAATAGTTCACCACAATAAAACAGCAGGAACGATGAGAAGGGTGCGATCGGGGCATTGAAATGATGTTTAAATCTCATTATTATTTTAAACAATTAATGAAATATCAACAGTATGTTTTTCATTGTATTTAACTAAGTAACTGTTATTCAGGTTTTTATCTTGTGGTATGGTTATTGGATTCTCCTATGGACCTAATAAATGCGTATGACCACCACAATTTACAAAACAACTGAGAATTTGCTGCCACCACTGGCTAATCCTGATCTGTCAGGTATGCCCGCAGATCAACTGGAAAAAGAGATCAGGGAACAATCAGCGCTGCTGGCACTAGGAAATGACTTTGCCGGCGTAAGAAGTAAAGCAGACCTTGAAAAGATCATTCGGGTTAAACTGAGATCATTTTTCAATAATTGTAGTTTCGTTATTTCTACCCTTGATAACCTTTCCCAGACCCACAGTTCATTTATTATTGATCAGCACGACGAGGGAAAGCGATCTCCGGGTTTTGAGCAGGTATCTAAACAGCAATACCCGGTTGGAGATGGTGTATTCAACCGGGTGATCGGCTCAGCCGAACCGATCACGCTCCAATTAAAAGAGCTGTTGGCCCATCAACAGGTTCCGGGATATATCAGTTTTTGGGGCCAGACAGGTGTCAGGCAACTGACTGCCATACGACTCGTTGCCGGTAAAGAAGTGATTGGCTGTATTTGGCTACCTTGCCAGGGTATACCGAACAGACGATTTTTATCCGCGCTCTCGGTCCAGATAGGCATAGCCCTTTCAAATGTGTTGAACAATGAGCAACAGTTGCAGCGCCAGGTGGAGAAATCTGCTTTACTGGCATTTAGTAACCAGATCGCTACTGTAAAAAATAAAGATGATCTTTCAACCGCTATCAATTGTTCACTCAAACATTTACAGCTCATCGGCGAATATTATATCCGTTTGATCAATGACGATCAGGCATTAAAAATGTACCTGACAGATCCCGGAGCTGTTTATGCAAAGCATCCTGATTACCCGGAACATCTGCGATCTGTTCTTAAAGTAGAAGGTAGTCTTGCCCAGTCAGTTTTACAATCTGAGGAACCAATGATCTTTGAGATCAAAGATCTGTTGAACCGGCAGTTCATTCCTGATGAAGCCATATTCTGGAAAAAGTCAGGTTACAAAGAAATTATTGGTGTAAGGCTGCGTACAGGTAACCAAAATCTGGGGCTGATCTGGTTGGAAGCGGTAAGCTTTAAGGCCGATCTGCTAAAAGCGATCTGTGCCC
>Ga0247812_10000395_pt1 | contig 30442 bp, 29 predicted proteins | sample UWRJL149409B1_FD_178011 | JGI IMG/M metagenome (GOLD analysis project Ga0247812, IMG submission 178011) | Plant litter microbial communities from Arlington Agricultural Research Station in Wisconsin, United States - UWRJ-L149-409B-1 | ecosystem: Environmental > Terrestrial > Plant litter >...
TTAAATCAGCAGTCAAAAAAGCATCGGCACCAGCCTGAATTGCATTTTTGATGGCAAAACTTCCAGAACCTCCCAAAACGGCAACTTTCTTAATTTTTTTTCCTCTAAAGGCAGAGTGACGAATTCCGTGGGCAATCATTTTATCTTTTACGAAGATTAAAAACTCTTTTTCATCCATTTCAGTTTCAAATTCGCCAACCATTCCTAAACCAATATTTTGATGTGAATTTTGAAGATCATAAATCTCATAGGCCACTTCTTCATAAATGTGATTAGCGAAAAGTGCTTTTAAAATTCGGGATTGTAGATGTTTTTCAAAGGTAACTTCAATTTTTATTTCTTCAGTTTCAGTTAATTTGTGGCGCTCTCCAATTACCGGATTACTGTCAGCATTGCCTTTGTAAGTTCCGGTTCCGGTTGAATTAAAACTGCAGTTTTCATAATTCCCAATCATTCCTGCGCCCGCATCAAACATTGCCTGACGAACCTTTTGTGCATTTTCAGGAACGGTATAAGTGACTAATTTTTGTATGAAGTTTTGCTTCTGAATCAAAATCTTTGTGTTTGTTAATCCTAAGGCATCACAAAATATCTTATTAACTCCGGCCGAATGATTGTCTAAAGCTGTATGAACCGCATAAATAGCAATATCATTTTTAATAGCTTTTAGAATAGCGCGTTCGACATAATTTTTACCGGTAATTTTTTTGATTCCGGAAAATAAAATAGGGTGAAAACAAACTACCAAATTGCAGTTTTTCTTAATGGCTTCGTCAATTACATTTTCCAGAGCGTCATGACAAACTAAAATTCCTGTGCTTTCAGTTTCGGAATCACCAGCTAAAAGTCCAACATTGTCAAAATCTTCGGCGTAAGCCAAAGGAGCCATTTCTTCCAGAACTGCAATTATATCTTTAATTTTCATCTTCTTTTTGTTTCAGGTTTCAAGTTTCAGGTTTTATGTTTTACGATGCGCCTGAAACTTGAAACAAATTAACGAAAAAAATTATACTTTCGTAAAATGAATGTACTTCGAAAAATACTTTTTCCGTTTGCCATTTTATACGGATTCATTACTTCAATTAGAAATTTTCTTTTCGATAAAGGAATTCTTAAATCAACTTCATTTGATATACCGGTTATTGCAGTTGGAAATCTAAGCGTAGGCGGAACCGGAAAAACACCTCAAATAGAATATCTTATTCGATTACTATCTGATAAATATAAAGTTGCAACTTTAAGTCGTGGCTATAAGCGTAAATCTGAAGGTTTTGTTCTGGCTGATGGAACTTCAAATGCTGAAATTCTTGGCGATGAACCTTTTCAATTTTATCAAAAATTCCCCAATATTCAGGTAGCCGTTGACGCAAACCGTACAAACGGAATAACGCAATTACTTTCTCAAACGGAAAAACCTCAGGTAGTTTTACTTGATGATGCTTATCAGCACCGAAAAGTAAAAGCCGGATTTTATATTCTGCTTACTTCTTACGGGGATTTATATGCAGATGATTTTATGTTGCCAACCGGAAATTTACGAGAAAGCAGAAGAGGGGCAAACAGAGCCAATATTATTGTAGTTACCAAATGTCCAAAAGATTTATCGGATCAAAAGCAAGAAGAGATTCGATTGAAATTGAGCTTAAATTGCTCTCAACAACTCTATTTTACTTTCATAGATTATGATGACGCAATTTATAATAAAGAAGAGAAAATCGCTGTAAACGAAATAAAAAGAGAAGGAAAGTTACTTCTTGCCGGAATAGCAAAACCAAAGCCGTTTTTTGATTATTTAAAAAATGAAAATGATGAATGCCTGACGTATCCGGATCATCATCATTTTTCGGATTCTGATTTAGATGAAATTCAAAACAAAGCAAACGGTAAAAAAATCATTACTACAGAGAAAGATTACGTTCGACTAAAGGATTCTAAATTGATCTCACAATTGTATTATCTTCCGATAAAAAGTACTTTCATCAAGCAGCATCAAAATTTTGATGCTACGGTTTTGGACTATATTAAGAAAACCTTAGAACCTTAGTGTCTCAGAGTCTTAGCCTCTTAAAAAAAACTAATCAAAAAACTTAGCAATTATACTGTAGAATTCATCAGGAACAAATGGTTTTGTAATCACATCATTCATTCCGAAAGATAAAAGCATATCTCTGTTTTCATCCAGTGAAATAGCAGTTAAAGCAATAATTGGAGTAGTTTTATCGAATTCTCTGATGAGTTTAGTTGCAGTTGTGCCATTGATGCCTGGTAAATGGACATCCATCAAAACCATATCAAAACGTTTTACTTTTAACAGCTCGACAGCTTCTTCGCCATTGTCTAGAATTTCACAACAGATAGCTTTGTTTTCCAACATTTTTCGGGTAATCATCTGGTTGATTTTATTATCCTCAATCAACAAAATCGATTTGTGCTTTAATTGTTTGTCGCTGTACGGTTTTGCTTCTTCAACCACCTCTAATGGTTCATTGTTGATACTGAAATTTAATTTAAAAGTAAATGTTGACCCTTTGCCAACTTCACTTTTTAATTTTATTTCTCCACCTAAAAGCTCAATTAATTTTTTCACAATGGTAAGTCCTAATCCGGTTCCTCCATATTTTCGGTTTACCTCTATAGAGCCTTGAGAGAAACTTTCAAAAACAGTTTGCAGCTTATCTTCTGGGATTCCAATTCCGGTATCGACAATTTCAAAATAAACAGTTGCATTCTCTTCCTCTACAGCATACAACTTCGCAATTACATTGACATGCCCATTTTGAGTGAATTTAAGCGCATTGTTAATTAAATTTAAGATGATTTGGGATATCTTGGTAGGATCGCCAATTAAATTATTTGGAATTGCTTCGTCTATTTCAAGATTAAAATAGTTTTTATTGGCGGTGGCTAATTCCTTTAATGAACTTTGAATATTAAATAAAAGTTTCTTTAAATTAAAGCTGATATGTTCAATTTCAACTTTGGTAGAATCAATTTTGTTTATTTCAAGAATTTCATTGATAAAAGTTGTTAGATAATTTCCTGAAAATTTCAATGATTCCAGATACTTTAATTGATTCTTTTTAGGATTATCTTCCAGAAGTAAATGCGTTATTCCGTTAATGGCATTCAGCGGTGTCCGCAGTTCGTGACTTACTGTCGATAAAAATTCAGACCTTGCTTTTGACGCTTTTTCGGCTTTGTTTTTAGCCAAAATAAGCTCTTTGTTTTTTTCACGCAAAAGCAAATTATTCTGGTTTCGAATAATATTGTTTTTATATAAAGCCAAACTTAAAAGAGATAAAATAGAAATTAAGGCAATAGCCAGAATACTCACCAATTTTGAATAGCGATATGTTTTTAACTGAATTTTTTCTTCGCTTTCTTTTTTAAGCGTGTTGTTTATAGATTGTGTTTTTTTGAATTTTTCATACTCATTGAGATCCAGTTTGGCATTTTTTAATTTTAAAATGTAATTCTCAATTTGGTAATGTTCGTCAAGATAGGAATAGGCGAGGTCAAAGTTTTTGTGTTGTTTGTAATATTGGCTTATGGCCAAAATGATCTTTGATTTTTGAAATAAATTATTATTTTTCACACTGTAATCCAGGGCATTATCAAAATAAACTAAAGCAGAGTCGTTTCGTTTAAGCTGCGTTTCAATTAATCCAAGCTGATAATAAGAATCAGTTTTGGTTTTAATAATTTTCGAGTTATCTGGTTTCTTTACAATTTTCTGGAAGGTTTTAGCGGCCAAAGGCAAGTTTTTACTGGCTTTTAATGCCATTGCTTTTTGATAATCTAAAATTTCAGCATGATCAACAAGCTTTAATTGTTTTAGTAAATTTTCGGCCTTTTGGTAGTAAACATTCGCAATATCATAGTTCCCTTTTGCTGTGTTTGCAGCGCCAATATAGTGTAAAGCCAAAATTTTGGTACAGGTTGGTTTTACCTTATCAAATAGAGAGACGCTTTTATGAAAGTTTTTTAGCGCTTCATCATACTTCTGCTGGTTATAATAAATTTTTCCGAGTTTAAAAGTCTGGTTGGCTAAGTTTGCGCTCTTATTATTAGTATGGCAAAAATCGATTGATTTTTTTGTGTAAAAAACTGCCTGATTATACTTTTTCTTTTCAAGATTAGAGTTGGCTAGCTTATTATAATAGGTAATGCTATCTGTATTCTTCTTTTTAGTTTGAGAATACAAAAATGAATTTAAAAAACAAACAAGAATAAGAAGGTGGTATTTCATGTATGGCAACGCTTTTACAATGAATCTTATGTTTTTCTTATCAGTAAAATCAAATCTATTAATCTTGATGAATAACCAATTTCGTTATCGTACCAACCCACAACTTTTACCATTTTATCAATTACGGAGGTCAGTTGTGCATCAAACAAACACGAATGTGTATTGCCAATTACATCGACAGAAACGATAGGATCTTCTGTGTAATCTAGTATTCCTTTTAAATTTGTTTTTGAGGCTTGTTCAAATGCGTTATTAATTTCTTCAATTGTAACAGCACGTTTTACATTAAACGTGATGTCTGTCAATGAACCGTCAGGAACTGGTACTCGAATACCGCAACCTCCGATTTTTTCATGCAATTTAGGAAAAATTTTTGTTAATGCCTTAGCTGCACCTGTAGTTGTTGGAACAATTGACTGACTTGCGCCTCTAGCCCTGCGTAAATCCTTATGTGGTTGGTCATGAAGGCTTTGGTCAGTGGTGTAAGAATGTATCGTTGTAATGTACGCTTGCTCGATTCCGCAAAGCTCATCAATGATTTTTATCATTGGTGCAGCATTGTTTGTCGTACAGCTAGCATTCGAAACTATACTTTCACTACCGTCTAAAATTCCTTCATTTACTCCTAAAACTACTGTTTTTATTGTATCAACTTCTGATGGAGCAGAAAGTATTACCCTTTTTGCTCCAGCCTCAATATGTGCATTTAACTCTTCGTGTGTTTTATATTTTCCTGTTGATTCTATTACAAAATCAATATTATGGCTTTTCCAGTCTAAATTTGAAACTTTTTTTTCATGAAAAAAGAAAAAATGCTGTCCGTCAACAACAATCCCTTTTTCATCATGACCCACTTTAAAAGGAAGGACTCCATGAATGCTGTCGTATTTTATCAAATGCGACATTGTTTTATTATCAGCAATATCATTAATTGCAACTACTTCAATTTCTGGGTGGTTTAAAAGTAAACGGAATAAATTTCTTCCAATTCTTCCAAAACCATTAATAGCAATTCTAGTTTTCAAGATTTACGTTTATTTGTTAATCGTTTAATTGTTTAATCGGTTTAACAATTAAACGATTAAACAATTAAACTCTTTATAAAATATGTTTTTGTGCTTTGTATGAAGAACGAACCAAAGGACCGCTTTCTACATGACGGAAACCTAATTCTAAACCAAATTGTTCATATTTAGCAAATTGATCCGGGGTTATAAATTCTTTTACAGGTAAGTGTTTTTTACTTGGTTGTAGGTATTGACCAATAGTTACCACATCAACATTTGCATTGCGTAAATCGGTCATGGTTTGAAAAACTTCTTCTTCAGTTTCACCAAGTCCAAGCATAATACCAGATTTAGTTCTGTTTATTCCTTTTTCTTTTAAGTAACGCAAAACTTCCAAACTACGGTCATATTTAGCCTGAATACGTACTTCACGTGTTAAACGACGAACAGTTTCGACATTATGAGAAACTACTTCAGGATTTGCCTCAACAATGCGGTCGATGTTTCTTTCGATTCCCTGAAAATCAGGAATTAAAGTTTCAAGCGTAGTATTTGGATTCATTCTGCGAATTGCTTTCACAGTTTCAATCCAGATAATCGATCCGCCATCTTTGAGGTCATCTCTGTCAACACTTGTTATTACAGCATGTTTGATGTTCATTATTTTTATAGAACGTGCTACTTTTTCAGGTTCGTCCCAATCTACCGTTTCTGGCCTACCAGTTTTTACACCGCAGAATCCGCAAGAACGCGTACAAACATTTCCTAAGATCATAAAAGTAGCTGTTCCTTCGCCCCAGCATTCACCCATATTCGGGCAACTTCCTGAAGTACAAATGGTGTTTAAGCTGTATTTATCAACTAAACCACGAAGTTCAGTATATTTTTGTCCAATTGGAAGTTTAACCTTTAACCACTTAGGTTTTCCAGTTGGTATATTTTCAATGACTGTTTCCATATATCAAAATTCAAAGTACAAAGATAAGCATTGTAGTTTATTTGAGGATTTGTTTGTAGTTTAATTTGAAATTGTATTGTTACAATTCTGCGGAAGTGTTTTGATGTATATTTTGTTAAATTGTTAAATCATTGTTTTTAGAAAGTAACATTCATTCAAAAGTTATTGTTTTGGGTGTTTATTACATCAGAAAGATTAATTCTTACTAATTAGCCGGCTTATAGTGATTTGAAATTAATATCTTTATTTGTTAGAAAAAGGGCTTAAAAGAAATATAAAAACGAATATTGTTGTACTACATTTGTTGTTAAATTGAAATAATAAGAAATATGAAAAAGAAATTTATTGTATTGGGAATTTTATTTGTCGCTTTTGGTTTCACTAAAATAAGTGCGCAAATTAATTTTGGCGAAAAAGCGATTGGTGCTGTTCAAAAAGGTGTTACAGGTTTTACATTTAGTAATGCTGATGCCGCCGCACTATCTAAAGCAGCAGTTGATAAACTGGATGCAGAAAACGAGATTGCTGGCCCAGCTGATGGATATACACTTAGATTAAACAGAGTTTTTGGAAAATATACTGCTGGTGAAGGTTATACTTTAAACTATAAAGTATATAAAGTAAAAGAAGTTAACGCATTTGCAACCGCAGATGGAAGCGTTCGTGTATATTCAGGTTTAATGGATATCATGGATGACAATGAGTTACTTGCTGTAATTGGTCACGAAATTGGCCACGTTGCTAATCATGATTCGCAAGATGCAATTAAAGCGGCTTACAAAAAAGAAGCCTTAATGGATGCTGCAGCTTCGCAATCAACAACTGTTGCGAGTGTTACGGATAGTCAGCTAGGAAAAATAGGAAGTGCTATTATTGACAGTAAATTTAGCCGCAAGCAAGAAGCGGAAGCAGATTTGTTTGCATATAATTTTATGAAAAAGAATGGATACAATGTAAATGCCGAAGAATCTGCCTTTAGAATTTTAGCAAAAATGAGCGAAGGAAGCCAGGCTTCTTTTATTGATCAGATGATGAGTTCACATCCGGATTCAAAACAAAGAGCAGAAGATGCTAAAAAAAGAGCTGAAAAAGATGGTTTGTACAAGCCGTATGTGCAGCAGAAAATTGTAAATACGGTTCCTCCGGCCCCGGTTAAGAAAGCAACTATAACCAAAAAAACAACAACTAAAAAGAAATAGTAAAATTTTCTTTTAGAAAAAATAAAACCCGACAGTTTTCTGGAATTTGTCGGGTTTTTTATTTCTTATAATTAACCTAAAACGTGGTGTGCTAATACTTTCTGAACATCATAAACATTTACAGATTTAGTAAATTGTTTTACAATGCTTGGCTGTACTTCGCTTGATACCCAAATTTTTAATTCGGCTTCGAGATCAAAAGTTCCTGCTGTTTCTACACTAAAGCGGGTGATGCTTTTGTAAGCGATCGATTTGTATTCTGTTTTACTTCCTGTTATTCCTTGTACGTCAACTAAGATTAATCTTTTATTAGTGAAAATAAAAGTATCACGGATTAATTTAAAACCCATTTCTATTGATTCGTTGTCGGTTAAAAGTTGACCGTAGTTCTTTAGTAAATCTTCCTGACTTACAGAACCTGCATTACCAAGAAGCGCTGAAAATATTCCCATTTTTTAGTTTTTAATTTTAATAAATGTTTTTCTTTTATGAATTGTAAAAGTAGTTAAAAATAAAAAATCAAAGCTTTCTTGTAGTGTAAAAACTCAAATGAAAAGGTATGATGTTTGTCTCACACAAAGTCTCGAAGTCGCAAAGAATATAAAACTTTGCGACTTCGAGACTTTGCGTGATTTTTTAAATTAGTTAAAAGCTTTTTTAAATTTCAGAACAAAAAAAAAGCAGAACCTGAATTCTGCTTTTTATATTTATTTTTATTCTACTTCCGTTTTGATGGTTATCGGAAGATTATAGGCTGTTCTTACTGTTTTTCCATTTAATATTCCAGGAGTCCACTTAGCTTTTATAGATTTTAAAACTCTAATAGCTTCTTTTCCTAATCCATATCCCGGATCTTTTACTACCGTTATATCCGTGATTGAGCCGTCTCTTTCAATTACAAAAGAAACATATACTTTTAATGTTTTCTCAACATCTAATTCTGGTCTTTGGAAGTTGTTTCCAACATAACTATAAAACTTAGCCATTCCTCCAGGAAATTCTGGCATTTTGTCCAATACTGCAGAATTTACAGGATCATTAGTTGCTGGTGCAATTTCTGTACCGCTGCCATTACCAGCAGTTGATGGTATAGTGTTTACTATTGTACCATTTCCTTGAGTTGCATTGTCAACAGCAGGATTATTATCTGTGTTGGGTGCAATAACATCTGGTGTCGCCTGGTCAACAGGTGCTACAACTGGATTTGTCAATTGAATTGCTTCTGGTGTTGTTGCGCTTGGTTGCTGTGTTGGCGGCGCAATGGGTTGTGGTGGTTCAGGTTGTACTAAAGGGTCAAGATCGACAGGAACAATAGGATCAGTAAAAGGTTCTTCTATTACTACAGGATCTGGCTGTCCTTTAAGTTTGTTAACCAACATCGATACGCTTCCAATACCTGCTAAAAATAGCAGTCCCATAAATAGCGCTGTTACTGTAGTTTTTGCATTCTCCTGGCGTAATTGATACGCGCCGTACTCTTTGTTTTTGTTTTCGAAAACAAGGTCGGTCCAATTGGTTTCGTAGATGTTTGATTTAGACATGATTTATGGATTTTAAGGTTAAGTAACATTAAATCATAAGCGACAAGTTTTTTGGTTTTAGCAACAACGTAGGTATTGTTGTTTTAGTATGTGAATAATTGATTGTTTTAAGAAAAAATACGAATATATTTTATTCTTTACCTAAAGATAATAAATTATCTATTACGTTCGATGATTTCTGCTAATAATTTTTTAGCGCGTAGTAGCTTTACTTTTACATTGCTTAAAGGCTCATCAATTTTAAGGGCAATTTCCTGATAGGTCATTTCCTGAAAATAACGTAAGTGAATAACTTCCTGATAATGGGGTTTTAATTCTTTGATGCATAAAAGCAAACGAGATAAATTTTGCTCTTTAATTAAGGCATCTTCAGCAGATGGAGTAGGGTCGGCAATATTATATGCCTGTTGATCTTCGGAGTCGGTAATTTCGATAAAAAGATTAGTTTTCTTTTTGCGCAATAAATCGATATAGACATTTTTTGCGATCGCAATTAGCCAGGTGTTAAATTGAAACTCTGAGTTGTAAGTAGCAATTTTATCGAAAGCTTTTGAGAATGTTTCGATTGTAATATCCTCAGCAATAGTTTCGTTTTCAGTACGTTTTAGCATAAATCCGTACACTTCATTCCAATAAAAATCTAATAAAAAAGTAAAGGCGATCTGGTCGCCTTTTTTTGCTTTTTCTATTTTAGAATTTATTTCCAATGTACAGGTTTTGAAAAGAGATTAGTTATAAAGATATTAATTTGTGTGAATATAAGCACCATCTCTACCACCGGAAACCATATTTTAAGGTCATTTTCTTTTAATTTACCAGCAGAAAACCCCATTACGGTCCATGCAATAGTGTAACGTGTAGCCAATATTGCCAATACTGCAATCCATTGAAACTGGAATGCTAATAAAATAATAACCAATAAAAAGAAAAATAATTGCGAGGTGTAAAAAAGACCTAACTGCATTTTATCAAAAAACTTATAATATTCTGCAGTAGAAACATGTCTTCTTTTTTGTGTAAACCATTCCTTATAAGATTCTTTTGGTTTTGAATAAGTAAAGCTTTCCGGATTATAGGCAATCGTTGTGTTTCCTTTATGTGCTGCCTCGTTTATAAATAAATCGTCATCTCCCGAGCGAACCTGAATATGATTGATAAAACCATTTACATTAAAAAATTCATCTTTTTTATAAGCTAAATTTCTTCCAACTCCCATATATGGCGCTCCAATTTTAGCCCATGAAAAATATTGTACAGCTGTTAAAACAGTCTCAAAACGGATTATTTTATTTAATAAAGAACGCTCAATTTTTTCGTAACCACCATATCCCAAAACAATGGTCTTGCTCATAGTGAATTGCGAAGTCATTGCCGTTATCCATTCTTTTGAAGTTGGATAACAATCAGCGTCTGTAAATAATAAATACTCTTTTTTAGAAGCTTTAATTCCTAATGTCAAAGCATATTTTTTGTTCCCCCAAAAAGCTTCATTGTTTTGTACTTTAACTAAACGAATATTGGAGTATTGTTGTTCGAATTGTTCAAAAACTTCTAAAGTTTCGTCGCTTGAGGCATCATCAATTAAAACGATTTCAAAATCAGGATAATCTTGTTCTGCTAATAAAGGAATAAACTTTTTTACATTTTCTTCTTCATTTTTAGCACAGACAATTACCGAAACAGGAAGTTTTTTTTGTGTAATTTCTTGTGGTTTACTGAAAGCAAACTTTCCAAAAATTCCTAAATAGTAGAAAATTTGAATAAAAACAATAGCAATAAAGAAGTAAAATAAAGTTATAAGCATCTGATTTTAATGTCTTTTAATTTCTGAATCTTGCGCGTGCAAATGTACTTATGAATTCGTAATTTTCAATGGTTAAATCCAATTTACTTTCTGCATTTTGACATTTCTTTTGCAACAGCAATAGACTGAGGGTTTTCGGTTTTTTCTAATTCTGAAATTATGTTTTTATAATTGTGATCGTCGCGGTTTTGAGAGAGTTTTTTGGTGGCCTGAATCTCATCGATTTCTATTTCAAAACCAAATATGCCTCTGGCTTCGCGCATTGTTTTTGCTGATAAATCTTCAACCCGAACAGGATTTTCTGAGTTAGCTTCGTACTTGTCAACCAATTTTTTTAGTTGTTTAGTTGCAGTAGCTTCGTCAACAATTTTAATTCTCCCATAAACGTGTACGGCTATATAATTCCACGTTGGTACATTTTCGTGATCGTACCAGGAAGAAGAGATATAACTATGCGGACCTGTAAATACAGCCAAAACCTGATCATTTTCCGTAAAGCCTTCTGCTTGCGGGTTTAGTTTTGAAATATGTCCCTGCAGAATTTCTTTTCCATCAGCATTGATTTCAAGTTCAATTGGAATATGAGTGGCGCATAATTTTCCGTGAGTCTGATTGATGAGAATTCCAAAACTATTTTCTTTCAAAAAAGCTCTGATTGATTCCGGATCTTCGTTTTTGTATATTTCAGGTGTATACATTTTATGAGTTTATTTTAAAGATTTTCCAAAACAAATGGCTTCCGGTCGATCTATGTATTTTCCATAATTCGGAATTACTTTATAATCTTGTTTTTTGTAAAACTGAGTAGCTTCTTGATTTTTTACTCTTGTTTCTAAAATCAAATCAGTGTAGCCAATTGCTTTTGCTTTATCTTCTAAAAAAGCTAAAACTGTCTGGCCGATTTTCTTTCCCGGATATTTAGAATACATTCGTTTTACTTCTCCAATATTTTCGGAAATTGGTCTAATCGCTCCGCATCCTACAATTTCATTGTCAATTTCGGCAACAGCAAAAACATATTTAGAATTATTGTATTCCCAATCGGCAAAAGAATTTTTTCCATCACTTCCAAAACGAAGATAAAGATTTGCAGACAATTCTTCGATGATTGCCAGAACTTTTTCATCATTTGGATGTGTGGTTTTTATCGAAATATTTTCTGTCATTAATTTTTTAATTTGAACCTAATTTCTGTTGAATTTAAATAGATTTTTGTTGACACTTAACCACAAAATAGTTGCTCCAATAACAGTAAAAGTAATTCCGCCAATTAAATACTGTATTTCAAAATCATTAGAAAATGCATTTCCAAAAGAAATAAATAAACGTGTTGTGATTCCTTCTTTGAAAAATTTGGACCATAAAAGCGTGTATATTAAGATCGATGCTAAAATTGTATTTATAAATGAAATTTTATTTTTCCAATTTAAAAAAGAAATAAAAACAACTACTATTAATAATCCTAAAAATTTCCATAGTAATACATTGGATAGAAATTGAGAGAAGTCTTCTTTATTAGGAAATAGTCGACCCCAACATTCACTTTTTTGATTTTGAAAGTATTGAATTGCGCAAGCATACTTTTCAGCTACAGCATAAATTTTTAATTGAAAAATACCGTTAATCAGAAAGATCATTCCAAAGAGCTGCATTGAAATAATTCTGATTTTTAGTTTTTCCATGTAAAGTTTTAATTATAATTAATGAAAAATTGGTATGATTAAATAATTTTTTAAATCACATTCACTTCAGCCTCAATATGAATGCCGAAAGTTTCAAAAACAGTTTTTTGAACCTCTTTTGAAACTGCTAAAATTTCCTGCCCCGTTGCATTTCCATAATTTACTAAAACCAAAGCCTGATTTTTGTGAACTCCGGCATCTCCAAAACGTTTTCCTTTAAAACCAGCCTGCTCAATTAACCAACCCGCTGGTACTTTTACTTCGGTTTCAGAAACTTCGTAATATTTCATTTCAGGAAACTTCAGATGGATTTTTTCGAAATCAGATTTCAGTAAAATAGGATTTTTAAAGAAGCTTCCGCTATTACCCAATTCTTTCGGATCTGGTAATTTGCTTTGTCTGATAGCGATTACCGCATTACTTACGTCTTTTAAAGTTGGAGTAACAACATTGTTCTTAGCCAATTCAGCTGTAATATCCCCGTAAGAAGTATTGATTTTATGATTGCGCTTGGTAAGTTTAAAAACAACCGAAGTAATGATGAATTGATCTTTTACATCATTTTTAAAAATACTTTCACGATATCCGAAATTACATTCAGCATTGTTGAAGGTTTTGATTTCCTGAGATACAATATTCATGGCTTCGCAAGAAACGAAAGTGTCTTTAATCTCAGTTCCGTAAGCGCCAATGTTTTGAACTGGAGTTGTACCCACATTTCCGGGAATTAAGGACATGTTTTCTAATCCTCCAAAATTCTTATCAATGGTATAAAGAACGAAATCATGCCAGGTTTCGCCAGCCTGACTTTTAACCCAGACAAAATCTTCGTCTTCTTTAATGATTTCTTTGCCTTTTAAATCTATATGAATCACTAGAGCGTCGATATCTTTAGTTAAAAGCATATTGCTTCCTCCGCCTAAAATGAATTTTTTCTCGTTTTTGTATTCTTCTAAAATCGTTTTTAATTCAGCAACCGAATGAACGGCAACGAATTCTTTTGCTTTGGCTTCAATGCCAAAAGTATTGTAGTTTTTTAAAGAAAAATTGGATTGGATTTCCATATATAAAAGGCTTTTTTATCTGTGTTCAAAAGTAAGGATTATAATTTATTTGAATTGGATTTTGGTGAAATGTATTTTACTGCAAAGAGCGCTAAGATTTACGCAAAGTTCGCTAAACTTAGAGAATATTACGGTTATATTTCGCAAGCAATTCATGATATTTCTTAGCAATAGCCTTCATATTAATATCATAATTTGCATTCTCCTCTACAAACTTTCGATTCTTTAAAATGGCATTATTTCGGGATTCGCTATTTTCAAAAGACCAAATCAATTCTTCTGCCAGCATTTCGATATTGTCAATTTCGATCAATTGCCCGTTTTCACGATGTTTGATCCAGCTTTGATTTCCGGGAATGTCAGAAACTACAGGATAACAACTGCAAGCCATTGCTTCAAATAAAGACGCTGAAACACCTTCGGTAATAGGCATGCTGATGTAGATATTCGATTGCCGCAATAATTTAGGAAGTTCTGTATTTGGAATTCTTCCTGTAAAGATCACTTTGTTTTCGATTTGTAGTTTTTTTGCCAAATCTTTCAAATAAAATAAGCGAGTTCCATCTCCGACAATGGTCAATGAAAAATCAATCCCTCTTTGGTTTAAAATAGAAAATGCCAGTAAAATAGAATCATGACAGTATTCCGGTTGTAAAGAACGTGTTACAATCGCTTCAATTTTATTTGAATTATTAATAAAGGGGGTGAAAAGTGTCAAATCAATTCCTTTTGGGATAACCAAAACTTTACTCATGTCAACTCCGATTTCTTTCATCGAAATTGTCATAACCGGTCCCCAAGCGTGAATTAAATCAGCTTTTTTGAAAGCATGTTTTTGAATGATTTTTTTAAGTGGTAATAAAATAGAACCTTCCGGCCATAAATCAGTTTTGCCTTGTTGTGCGATTGCAATTGGATGCATTCCGGAAATCGCAGCAAGAAAACCGTAACTGGTAGTTCTCTCCGCAATAATCATATCCGGCTTTTCTCTTTTGATTGTTTTTCGAATAGAAATAGGAGAGAACGCGTATTCTAAAATACGTTTGAATCGATTTAGTTTTGAATTGTTTGGTGTTTGAAGTTCCCAGGTACAAATTTCAAAATCGCCAAATTCTTTCAAACCTTTCATCCACGTAATAGCGTCCGCACGATACGATTCTCCTAGAAAAAGTATTTTCCTTTTTTTCATTCGGTAAACTTAGTAACTATTTGTGAAGCTCTTTATATTTTTCCGCCACGAATTCACGAATTATTTTAAACTAATTCGTGAATTCGTGGCGGAAAATAGGTAGGGATTGGTTAAAATTCATCTGTTTCTAAAGCACGATTGATGAACTCGTTTAATGGTTTTAATGTGATTAATTTCTTGCTCATTTTGGCAACGAAATCCTTTTGAGTTACTTCGCTAATATCATATTTTTGAGTTGCCGTAAAGCTTTTCAATTTTAAAAATTCAATCGCCGGATGGTCTTTTTCGTAACCACGCGGCATGCTTTTAAGCGAATTGGTTTCATTTACATCTAAACTTCCAAATTCTTTTTTGAAGTTTTTATCAGCCAAAATAGCTTCTAAATCATCATGGAAAAAAGCAATTTCTTTACGGACTTTTTTTAAGTCTGCAGCTTCAGGGGAATAAAATCCACCGGCAATAAAACTGGCACCTTTTTCAATGTGAACATAATATCCAGAACGATTGGCACCTTTAGCTCCAGTCGACATCCAAACGCCTAAATGTGCTTTATAAGGCGATTTGTCTTTAGAAAACCGAATGTCACGATTGATTCGGAACGTACAGTTTTTAACTTCTAATAATTCCAAAGAAGGATCAAGCGGTTTCATAACATCCAGAAAATCACTTACCAATTGATGATAATCTTTTTTGAATATCTCGTATCGTTTTTTATTGTCCTGAAACCAGTCTCTATTGTTGTTCTTTTTTAAATCGTCTAAAAATTGCAATGATTCTTTTGTTAGCATATTATGTGTTATTGCAGTTGTTCTTTTAAGTTTTGTTCAGAAGTCAGGCCTATTATTTTCTTTTGCACGGCTTTGTTTTCGTAAATCAAAATAGTCGGAAGTGAAGTGATTTTCATGTTTCTGCCAAAGTTTTGTTTTTGTCCACATCAATTCGGACAACCACAACTTTGTCAGCCATTTCTTTTTGCATTTTCAAAATGTAAGGTTCCATTTGTTTGCAGGGACCGCACCATTCGGCATAAAAATCAACTAAAACTTTTTTGTCAGTATTTAATAAATCATTGAAATCATTCATCGTCATTCCAACCTGAGCAGTTGACGGATTTGATAATCCTTCTTCATTCCAATTTAAGAAGCCTCCATCTAATTCATAAATAGTAGTAAAGCCCAATTCCTGAAGTTTTGCAGCTGCTTTTTTGCTTCTTCCTCCGCTTAAACAATAGACAAAAACAGGTTTTGATTTGTCGTATGCTTCGGCTTTCGTTGCAAAATCGTCACTATTCCAATTTACGTTTACAGCATTGTCAATATGTTCAGATCCAAATTCTTCGGGAGTTCTAACATCTAAAATTTGAGGATTTTCAGTTGTCTTGATTTTATCTGCAAATTCTTTCGGTGCAATCGATTCAAAAGGTTTTGCTTTTTGGTCGTTGCAAGAGAATAATAGAATTGAAACTATAAGCAATAAAATTTTTGGGAATTTCATGATGTTGAATTTTAAAAATAAAGTATTGCTAAAGTAATGATTTTTCAATTTTGATTTCATAACAGAATGGTAAAATCAATTTAGAGATGAGGCTTGCAGTTTCAAACGTCATGCTTGGAAACTTGAAACCTGAAACTTGAAACCTGAAACAAAATTTATAAATTGAATATCTTATAACTCTGATGCGTCGATTTTACAATCGCTTCAGTTCGATCAGGATGTGTATCTGATATAAAAAGCTGACCGAAAGTTTCGCTGTTAACCATTTCTATGATTTTGGAAACTCGGGTTTCGTCTAGTTTGTCAAAAATATCATCAAAAAGTAAAAGTGGTTTTACGCCGCTTTGTTTCTTTAAAAATTCAAATTGCGCCAGTTTCAAAGCAATCAAAAAAGATTTTTGCTGACCTTGAGATCCGAATTTTTTTATAGGATAAGAATCGATTTCAAAAGACAAATCGTCTTTATGGATTCCGACACTTGTGTAATGAAGCGCACGGTCTTTATTAATGTTTTCCTGTAAAAGAGTTAATAGGTCTTTTTCGTAAAGATGACTTTCATAAACCAATTGCACGGTTTCTTCAGACCCTGTGATGGCCTGATGATGTACATTAAATATAGGTATAAATTGCTCCAGAAAATCTTTTCGCTTTTCGAAAATAGATTGTCCAAAACTATTTAACTGCTCATTATATATAGATAAGGTATCGTTATCAAAAGTATGATTCAGGGCAAAATACTTCAAAAGCGCATTTCGCTGCACGATTACTTTTTGATATTGAATAAGCTGATGCAGGTAAGTAGAATCTAATTGCGAAATCACACTGTCCATAAATTTTCGGCGTGTCTCACTTCCTTCCACAATCAAATCGCGATCAGCTGGCGAAATAATTACAAGAGGAATAAAACCAATATGATCTGAGAATTTGTCGTAAGCTTTGCCGTTTCTTTTTAAAACCTTCTTTTGTCCTTTTTTTAAACTGCAGACAATTTGTTCTGTTCTGTCATTTTTTACTATTTCAGCATCAATAACAAAAAACTCTTCTCCGTGTTTGATATTTTGAACTGCTAACGGATTAAAATAGCTTTTTCCGTAGGCCAAATGATAGATTGCATCAAGTACATTAGTCTTGCCAATTCCATTTTTGCCGACAAAACAATTGATCTTGAGATCAAAATCGAAACTGACTTCGGCGAAATTTTTATAATTGAATAAAGAAATTTTGTTTAAATGCATTTTTTAAGAAACTCTAGGGTAAAATCTGATGTTTTAGAACAGCAAAAATTTGAGGGTGCAAATTATCGAAAATTATTGATATAAAAGGCTTTTCGCGTGTTTCAAGATGAATTATTTTAGTACTGAGAAGAAACGACTTAGCGTTTGAAAAAATATTTTTTTTAAAATAGTGATAAAATTGATTTTTTTTACCTCAGTTTCAATAAAAATTTTATTTTTGCCGTTCACTAAATTAATTTTAAATGGCTACTTACAATAAAAGAGGATATAAAGCACCAAAAGAAAAGGAAGTTAAAGAAGTAACTGAAGAAACACAGGTAATCATTGACGAAAAAGACAGCACAACAGCTGGTGTTTTTTCTAAATTAGATGAAACTGCTTCAAGAACTGAGGATTGGGTTGCTAAAAATCAAAAAATCATTATTGGTTTAGTTGCTGGTATTGCAGTTGCTACTATTGGATATTTGGCTTACCAAAAATTTATCGAAGCTCCTAAGCAAGATGAAGCTGCAAACGAAATGTTTGTTGCTCAACAAAACTTCCAAAAAGCAACTGATGGTGTTGCAAGCGATTCATTATACAAATTAGCATTGAATGGTTCTGAAGGTAAATTCGGATTCGTAAAAATTGCTGATGAGTATTCTGGAACTGACGCTGGAAACTTAGCTAACTACTATGCTGGTATGGCATATTTGAATACAGGTAAATTTGATGATGCTATTAAATACCTAGGTAACTTTAAATCTGAAGATTTGATTTTAAGTGCTTTGGCAAAAGGTGCTATCGGAGATGCTTATTCTCAAAAAAATCAACAAAAAGAGGCTTTAGAATATTATGTAAAAGCTGCTGAGTCTAACAAAAATGATTTTACAACGCCTCGTTTCTTATTAAAAGCTGGTAAAACTGCTTTGGCTTTAGGGCAAAAAGAAGATGCTTTAAAATATTTAACTGATATTAAAGAAAACTTTGATACAACTCCAGAAGCAGGTTCTGTTGATGTATTGATTGGATTAGCGCAATAAAAATTTTAGACTTTAGATTTAAGATTGTAGATTTGTAATTAAGAATCTAAATTCTGAAATCAAAAATCTAAAATAGTACAGATGGCTACCGAAAATAAAAATTTATCAGAATACGATAAAAACACAATCCCAAATGCGAAAGACTTTCGATTTGGGATTGTTGTTTCTGAATGGAATGAAACCATAACAGAAGGACTTTATAATGGCGCTTTTGATGCCTTAGTTGATTGCGATGTACCGGCACAGCAAATTATTCGCTGGAATGTTCCAGGAAGTTTTGAGCTGATTTATGGCGCAAAAAAAATGTTGCAAACACAAAACGTTGATGCCGTAATCGTAATTGGTTGTGTAATTCAGGGAGAAACAAAACACTTTGATTTTGTATGCGAAGGTGTTACACAAGGAATTAAAGATTTGAATGTTCAAACGGATATTCCCGTTATTTTTTGTGTTTTGACAGATAATAACATGCAACAATCAATAGATAGAAGCGGAGGAGTTCACGGAAACAAAGGAACTGAAGCGGCAATTGCAGCAATTAAGATGGCGTATATTCGTCAACAGGCTTCAATGTCACATCCTTTTAATCAGCCTTTATTGACTTCTGGTGCGCTTCAGCTTGAAGATACACCAATAAAAATCGAGAACGAATAAAGCACAATCGTTTTAAAAATACTAAAACCTATACTGTGTAAAATAGTATAGGTTTTTTGTTTTTTTTATGATACCACTTATTCAAAAAGCCAATGGAAATTCATTAAATTTGTAGGCCTTGGTTTTGAAAAACCATAAAGCAATTAATAATATTACCCTGAGATTCTTACGGATTATTTCCGTTAAAATGGAAGGACAACCTTAACCCAAATTTTTTAATGTCGAGTATAATTCAATTACTTCCTGATCACGTTGCTAATCAAATTGCTGCTGGAGAAGTGGTTCAAAGACCAGCCTCAGTTGTAAAAGAGCTTTTAGAAAATGCTGTTGATGCTGATGCAACCGACATTAAATTAATCATTAAAGATGCTGGAAAATCATTAGTACAGGTTATCGATAATGGTAAAGGAATGAGTGTGACTGATGCGCGTTTGTGCTTTGAACGTCATGCAACTTCAAAAATTCGTCAGGCAGAAGATTTATTTTCATTGTGTACAAAAGGTTTTCGCGGAGAGGCTTTGGCATCTATTGCGGCGATTGCGCACATGGAAATGAAAACCAAACAGGATCAGGAAGAACTAGGGACACATATAGTAATTGAAGGAAGTAAATTTGTTTCTCAGGAAGCAGCAGTTTTACCAAAAGGAACTTCATTTGCGGTTAAAAATCTATTTTTTAATATTCCCGCCCGTCGTAATTTCTTAAAGTCAGATACGGTTGAATTTCGTCATGTTATGGATGAATTTCAGCGTGTAGCTTTGGCACATCCAAATATTCATTTTACGTTTTACCATAACGGCAGCGAAATGTACAATTTGCCTGCTGCAGGATATCGTCAGCGCGTTGTTGGGATTTTCTCTGGAAAAACTAATGAAAAATTAGTTCCGGTTAACGAAGATACTGAGATTATCAATGTTCAGGGGTTTGTATGTAAACCTGAATTTGCTAAGAAAAATAGGGGAGAACAGTTCTTTTTTGTAAACGATCGTTTTATTAAAAGCGGTTATCTGCATCACGCAGTAATGGCGGCGTACGACGGACTTTTAAAAGATGGTTCACAGCCAAGTTATTTCTTATATCTGCAAGTTCCGCCAAATACAATAGATATCAACATTCATCCAACAAAGACAGAAATTAAGTTTGATGATGAACAAGCCTTATATGCTATTTTAAGAGCTTCGATAAAACATAGTTTAGGACAATTTAATGTGGCTCCGGTTCTCGACTTTGATCGTGATGCCAATTTAGATACGCCCTATCATTATAAAGATTTAGAGGCCGAAACGCCAACGATTCAGGTTGATGGTACTTTTAATCCGTTTACGGATGATAAAACGAATCAGCATTATACAAAATCGGGTTCTTTGGGATCTGGATCAAGTTCAGCTTCAAGCTATAGTTCGGGATCAAATTCTTATTCCGGATATTCAAAAAGAGTAGAGCCAACCGCAAGTTGGGAAAGTTTGTATGTAGGTTTGGATACAGAAAGTATCGAAAGCTCGCCTTTTACTTTTGAAAATGAAGAAGTAACTTCATCTTTATTTAACGATGATGAGGTAGAAACAGCACCTCAGAAAACCTATCAGATTCATAAAAAATATATTGTTTCTCCTATAAAATCCGGAATGGTTATCGTTGATCAGCAGCGAGCGCACCAACGTGTTTTATACGAACAATTTTTGCTGAATATGACCGTAAATCAAGCTTCGAGTCAACAATTATTATTTCCTTTGAATTTGTTCTATTCTTCAGATGAAATGACCTTGATAGAGGAATTGAAACCTTCATTAGAAACAACAGGTTTTGTTTTTGAAGAAGCACAGACCGATCATATCGTGATTTCAGGAATTCCTGTAAATATTACAGAAAGTGAAGTCTCCTTAGTAATAGAACAATTATTAAGTGATTTACAAGACGGAATTCCGGCGAGTAGTTACAGTCAGAATGATACGATTGCCAAGTCAATGGCTAAAAGTTTAGCGGTTAAAACAGGATCTTATTTAACCGAAAAAGAACAAGATAATTTGGTAAACGGATTGTTTGCCTGTAAAGATCCCAATATTTCACCTTTTCAAAAACCTACTTTCATCACTATGCGTGTGGAAGATATAGATAAAAAGTTTGCCATATGATGAACATGACTCCAGTTGTAAAACAACTATTAATAATCAACATTATCTTTTTTCTTGGTTCTCAGCTTGTGCCGGTTTCTTATGAATATTTGGCAATGTTTTTTCCTGAAAACCCAAATTTTGGAGGTTGGCAACCCATTACTCATATGTTCATGCATGGTGGGATTATGCATATTGCTTTCAATATGTTTGCTATGGTTTCTTTTGGTTCTGCTCTTGAACATTTTTGGGGTGGTAAAAAATTCTTGTTTTTTTATATTTCCTGTGGTCTGGGTTCGGCACTATTACATACAGCGGTGAATTATTATTCTTTTCAGGATACTTTAAGCGCTTTGATGGCTAATGGTTTTCAGAAAGATCAAATTTTAAAACTTTTAAGTGAAGGAAAAATAGATACAAGATGGCAGGACGTCGTTTCTGTTTCGCAATTTAGTGCTTTTACTGATGCATATATGGGAACAGTTGTTGGAGCTTCTGGAGCTATTTATGGTTTGCTGACGGCTTTTGCTTTTATGTTTCCTAATGCTGAATTGGGTATAATGTTTATTCCAATTCCAGTTAAGGCTAAATATTTTGTTCCCGGAATTTTAGCAATAGATTTGTTTTTAGGATTTAGAGGAAGTTCTTTATTTGGAAGTGGAGGTACAGGAATTGCCCATTTTGCTCATATTGGAGGAGCTTTAACTGGTTTTTTAATTATGTGGTACTGGAAAAAAAATCAGTTTAATAGTAATCGTTGGAATTAATTTTTAACTTTAATATCGGAAACTAAAAAACAAAGGGAACTTTATGAATATTTTAGATGATTTAAAACTACAATATAAAATAGGAGGAATCGCGCTGCGTGTTATTTACTGGAACATTGCCTGTTTCCTGATTTCATTGGTGTTTTTTTATCAATATTCAGGTGGAGGTTTTGCTTATCCGGATTGGCTGGCTTTATCTTCAGATCCAAATAGTTTTTTATTCAGACCCTGGACGCTTTTAACGTATGCTTTTTTTCATGCCTCGTTTTTGCACTTGTTGTTTAATATGATGGTTTTGAATTTTGCAAGCCAGTTGTTCCTGACCTTTTTTACACAAAAACAATATTTAGGACTCTATATATTAAGTGCTATTTTTGCGGGAGTTACTTTCGCATTAAGTTATTATTTTTTAGGTTATTCAGGATCCATTGTTGGTGCTTCTGCTGCAATTATGGCCATTTTAGTGGCAGCAACAACCTACCAGCCTCTAATGAACGTTCGATTGTTACTAATCGGAAATGTAAAATTGTGGCACATTACAGCTGTAATTTTAATTTTGGATTTAATGCAGCTTCGTCTTGAAAATATGGGTGGCCATATTTCGCATTTAGCTGGCGCTTTGTTTGGATTTATCTATATCAAATTGCTTCAAAACGGATCTGATTTGAGTATTGTAATTTCCAGAACCATTGATTTCTTTGTAAATCTATTTAAAAAATCTCCTACGACCCCATTTAAAAAAGTTCATAAAAATTATCAAAAACCTGCAGAAAAAGTAACGTCAAGAATTGTTACGAAAGACAAAACGCAACAGCAAATTGATGAAATACTAGACAAGATTAGCCAATCTGGTTATGATTGTCTGACAAAAGAAGAAAAAGAGTTTTTATTTAAAGCTGGAAAATAATCCTTTTAGCAAGAAAACATGAAAAACCTTTCCTGGTTTAATAAGATAATGTTCTTTTTGAATATAGTGCTGACTGTTCTTACATTTAGTGTCTATATTTTACCATTTCTGGCACCTAAGAGCTTTCCGCTTTTATCGGTGCTTACGCTGTTTATGCCTGCTTTTTTTGTGCTCAACGCATTCTTCTTTATTTATTGGGCTATTCAGTTTAAAAAACGTCTTATTTTGTCTGGTTTGGTTCTCTTGACGGGAATTACATTCATCAGTAAGTTTTACAAATTTTCAGCAAAAGAATACGTCAAAGACGAAAAAGATTTCTCTGTAATGAGTTATAATGTGCGTCTTTTTAATGTTTTTAAATGGCTGGATCGCGATGATATTCCGGAAAACATTAAAAAGTTTATTGACGAAAAAGATCCGGATATTTTGTGTATTCAGGAATATTCGAATTCAGCTCATATAGATTTGAAAGTATATCCGCATCGTTATATTTTCATAGACGGAAATCAAATTAAAACGGGTCAGGCTATTTTTTCTAAATTTCCAATCTTGTATGAAGGAAATATCATATTTCCAAATTCAGATAATAACGTGATTTATGCAGATATAAAACGTGGTAAGGATATAATTCGTGTTTACAATATGCACTTACAGTCGATCAAAATTTCGCCTGATGTTGCTAAAATTTCGAATGATATTGATAATGTAAATCAGCAAAAATCGCAATTAATTTATACCAGAATCAGTAAAGGATTTAGACAACAGCAAGAACAGGCCGAAATGTTTAAAGAAAATATTAAGCAATGTAAAAATCCGATTATTATTTGTGGAGATATGAATAATAGTCCATTCTCCTATGTGTATCGAAATATAAAAGGAAAACTAAAAGATACTTTTGAAGAAGCTGGCGGAGGCTTTGGAGCAACTTATAAATTCCGTTATTACCCTGCCCGAATTGACTATATTTTTGCAGACAGCAATATGAAAGTCAAACAATTTGAAAGTTTTTCTGATTTCGAAAATTCGGATCATTATCCAATTATGACCAGACTTTCGATTGAATAAGTTTTTTTTTATTTAACCGCAAGGAGTGCAAAGGTTTACGCAGAGCCAAAAAAATAACTTTAGGCGCTTGGTGTAAACCTTTGCGCTCTTGTAGTTTAAAAATGATTTGGAATATTGAAGCCATACAACAATTATTAAATACCAATTAAACCATGATTAAAAAACGTTTTTTATTACTTCTTTTTGTTTGCTCAGGTATATGGGCTCAGACAGATATTGACATTGATGCATTAAAATGGCTGCCCAATTCGCATTCATTCTGGATAATCTCAGGAGAGAAAATTGTAGTTTATGATGTCGACAAATTAAATCAGAATACCACTGTTTTAACTAACAAACAATTAAAAGACGCTGGTTTTACTGGCGAGGTAGAAGATCTGGTTTGGAATCAAAATAAAACAAAAGTATTAATTTATACCAATTCAAAAAAAGTTTGGAGAGCCAATACAAAAGGAGATTATTGGTTTTTTGATTTAGCAACAGGTAAAGGAAAAAAACTGGGAGCTAATTTAGAAGAATCATCATTAATGTTCGCTAAATTTTCTAATGATAGTGAAAATGTTGCCTATGTATCCAGGCACAATATTTACTTGGAAAATTTGGTTTCTGGTAAAATAACGCCTTTAACAACTGATGGAACCGATAAAGTTATCAATGGTACATTTGATTGGGTGTACGAAGAAGAACTTGCTGCCAGAGATGGCTTTCGCTGGAGCCCTGACGGGAAAAGTATTGCTTACTGGCGCGTTGATGCTTCAAATACCAAATTTCACTTAATGATCAACAATACGGATTCCTTATATCCATTTGTAGTTCCTGTTGAATATCCTAAAGCCGGAGAAAAACCGTCATCTGCAAAAATTGGAGTTATTGATGTTGCTTCTTTAAAAACGAATTGGCTCAATATTCCGGGTGAACCTGATAATAATTATTTGGTTCGTATGGAATGGGTTGCTGCAAATGATGTAATGGTGGTGCAACTTAACAGATATCAAAATCAGGCTTCTGTTTATAATTGTAATGCACAGTCAGGACAAGCAAATTTAATCTATCAGGAAAAATCGGCGGAATGGATTGATGTTTTCGATATTTCTTCAGGTATATATGACGGTTTTCCTTGTCAATTTGTAGACGATGGAAAAGCTTTTTTATGGAGTTCTGATGCTGATGGCTGGATGCATATTTATAAAATTAGCAAGGACGGAAAAAAGAAACAACTAGTTACAACTGGTAAATTCGATGCTTATTTTAAGGCATATAATGATAAAACAAAGTCGGTTTATTATATCTCAAGTCCAACAGATGCAACTCAGCGTTATTTGTACGAAACCAATTTAAAATCTGGAAAAACAAAAAGAATTACTCCCGAAGTATTTGAGGGAACAAATGAATATGAATTCTCTACAGATGGATCGTATGCAAAACATACCAATTCTAATATCAATCGTAGTCTAAATACAAGATTGGTTTCACTTTCAGATCATAAAAAAATACTGCCAAAAGAGGCTGATGTTTTTACAGCGCCAAAACGTGATTTTTCTTTAGAAAAATTTAAAGTGACAACGGTTGATGGTATTGAAATGGATGGTATAATGGCAAAACCTCTTGATTTTGATCCAACAAAAAAATATCCATTGTTTTTTTATGTATACGGTGAACCTATGGCTACTGTAGCGAATGATATGCCTTATTTTAGTGGCTTTATAGATTTGTTAATTCCAAGAGGCTATATAGGAATTGCAATGGATAATAGAGGAACTCCATCTCTGAAAGGAACAAAATGGAGAAAATCTATTTACAAAAATATCGGAATTATCAATACCCGTGACCAGGCAATGGCCGCAAAAGAAATTTTGAAATGGAATTTTATTGATACAGACAGGGTTGCTGTCAATGGATGGAGTGGTGGTGGAGCTGTAACCTTGAATTTGATGTTTCAATATCCGGAGATATACAAAACCGGCGTAGCGATTTCTGCGGTTACAGATCAGCATTTTTATGACAATATTTATACGGAACGTTATATGGGGTTGCCAAGCGAAAATGAAGCAGCTTATGTTCAGGCTTCACCAGTAACTCATGCTAAGAATTTAAAAGGTAACCTGCTTTACATTCATGGAACAGGAGATGATAATGTACATTATAAAAATGCCGAAGTTTTGATTAATGAATTGATTAAATATGACAAAATGTTTAATTTAATGATTTATCCAAATCGTTCACACAGTATCTATGAAGGAGAAGGTACAAGAGAACATTTGATTAATACATTTATAAAATTTATAGAAGAGAAAGCACCGCCGGGAGCAAAATAAAATAAAAATAAAAAGGGAGAATTTCATTTGCAGAAATTCTCCCTTTTTATTTTTATTAAAATGACTTACATTATATTTTGATTTTTTAGATAATCCATAGCAAATTTACCCTCGTTAAAAAGCAAATCCAGAACGCTAAGGTTGTTTATAAAGCCATGTTTGTCATCAAATACCTGAGGATATTTTTCGAAAGAATTGGGGTCTTTTTTACCATTTGCCAAATGTCTGAAATCAGAGATGTTTTCTGCCTCCATAATATATTCTGTTGTTTTACTGAATTCTAATTTTATTCTCAAACATTTAGTAACAATGTCCAGAACTTCCATGTTTAAATCCATTAGAAAAGTATGTTTCTTTTCGAAAACAGGTCGGATATCATCTTCGAAAAATTCAAAAAAAGGCGAACTTCTATAGCCTGCTTCTAAAGATTTAAAATGTTGTTTTTGCCAGTCAAATTCATTTTCAATCAAAACATCTTTTGTTTTTTGATGTAAAGTTTTAGAATGTTTAACAGGGATGTTCAATAACTGAATACCGTTTGGACTATAGATGTAGGTACGGTTTCTGTTGGTTTGTTTTTGAAAATTATCTTCCATTTCAAAAGTAATATTTTCAGATTGAGCCATAACTGCAAAGTGGCTAATCGATGGAAAATAAGTAGGAAGTAATAACGAATTCATTTTGTTTTAGTTTCAGGTTTCAAGTTTCAGGTTTCAGGTTTGCACCAGAACGTGAAACCTGAAACCTGAAACAAAAAAAACTTTATTTTATGCTTTATTTTCTTTTCTTTTTCTCCAGAAATATTCCCCTACAAAATAGGCAGCCAGTACCATTAAGAAATATTTGAAGTATGATTGTGGTTGTCCTTCACCGTCAACTGTAGTGAAAACTCTATCCCAACGAATTTTGTTGATTCCTTTTCCATTCGTGTCCCAGCTTAACCAGATAAAAACAGGTTTTCCTACAATATGATCTTCCGGAACATATCCCCAATAACGGCTATCTTCAGAGTTGTGACGATTGTCTCCCATCATCCAATAATAATTTTGTTTGAAGGTATAAGTATTGGTTTGTTTTCCGTTGATTATAAAATGAGAACCATCTATTTGCAATGTATTGTGCTCGTAATTGGTAATGATTTCTTTGTAAAATGGTAATGATTCATTTGTTAAAGCAACCGTTTTTCCTGCTTCGGGAATGTAAATTGGACCGTAGTTGTCTTCATTCCACTTATTGATGTGTGGAAAAATTCTATCGTCATTTCCCTTCGCAATTTCCCTAACTACACCTGTAATGCCAGGAATGCTTTTCATGCGTTCTGCATTAGCTTCTGTTAAGGCACCAATAAATAAAGTATCTCTTTTATTTTGATCTCTAAAACCTCTTACATCAACAAGGTTGACATTCAATTCTTTTAAAAGCGCTTCTAAATCTATTGGAGTTTTTTCATCCAACGCTATTTTATAAGAGTATTGTGGTTTTGCTCTTTCAGGTAAAATTAATTTTTTTCCGTTGATGTAAACATAACCGTCTTTTATTGATAAACTATCTCCTGGAATACCAACACATCTCTTAACGTAATTAGATCTTTTGTCAATTGGTTTTATAACACCTGGTCTTCCTTTTGGCTCGTAAAAATAATGTACTGTATCAACTGGCCAGTTAAAAACAACAATATCGGTGCGTTTTATTTTTTCGAAAGCAGGTAATCTAAAATATGGCAATTGAGGCCAGCTTAAATATGATTTTCTTTTTGTTAATGGTATAGAATCATGTACCATTGGTAAAGCAACTGTCGTCATCGGAACTCTTGGTCCGTAGTTTAGTTTACTTACGAATAAAAAGTCTCCTATTAGTAATGATTTTTCTAAGGAAGAAGTTGGAATAGTATAAGGCTGTACTACATAAGTATGTACTAATGTTGCTACGATTATAGCAAAAAGTAATGAACTTACAGTGTCAGCAGTTTTGTTTTCAGGAGTTAATGATCTGTTGGCGTTATATTCTAATTTTTGAGTATAGTTTACATAGTAAATGTAAAAACCAAGAGTAAAAATACCCAGAACGGTATCTAAAGTTGATTTTTTACCGAATGTTCTTAAAGTTTCAACCCAAATTACCGGAAACATAATAAGGTTAATAATCGGAATGAAAAGTAGTATTGTCCACCAGGTTGGTCGACCAATGATTTTCATTAAAACTATAGAATTGTATACAGGAACAGCAGCTTCCCAACTTTTTCGGCCAGCAGCCTGATACAATTTCCAGGTACCCAGAAAATGAATGATTTGAACGGCTAAAAAGAAAACAAACCAAAGATATAGTGTCATAATATTTTGTTTAAAGATTCAAGTTAAAAGTTTATCCACAGGATTGACCTTTAACTCTAATTTTATTTATTTTAAGTTTAAAACATCTTTCATGCTATAGATTCCCTTTTTTCCAGCTAACCATTCAGCTGCAATTACGGCTCCTAAAGCAAAACCTTCACGGTTATGAGCAGTGTGTTTTAATTCGATGCTATCTACAACTGAATCGTATGTTACGGTATGAGTTCCCGGAACATCTCCTATTCTCTTTGCTGCAATATGGATTTCATTATTTTTTGCTTCATCCATTGTCCAGTTTGCATAGTTGCTATTTTCAATAACACCTTTAGCTAATGAAATGGCAGTTCCGCTTGGAGCATCTAGTTTTTGAGTATGGTGAATTTCTTCCATTGTCACTTTGTACGAATCAAATTGTGACATGATCTTAGCTAAATATTCGTTTAGTTCGAAGAAAATATTCACTCCTAAACTAAAATTAGAACTCGAAATGAAACCTCCTTGTTTTTCGTTGCAAAGTGCAACCATTTCATCAAAATGCTCCAGCCAGCCTGTTGTTCCTGAAACTACAGGTACATTTGTATGGAAGCAATTTGAAATATTGTCTACGGCAGCAGTAGGAACGCTAAAATCTATTGCGACATCAGCAGTTGAAAGTCCGTCAAAAGTATTAGTTTCATCTTTCTTTAAAACAATTTCATGACCTCTTTCTAAAGCAATTCTTTCAATTACTTTACCCATTTTTCCGTATCCTAAAAGTGCAATTTTCATTTTGTGTATTTTTTGAAATTTTAATAGCTGTAAGAAACTATTAAAAGTGGTAATTAAAAGTTAGTCCAACGTTTGGTTTAAAAGTTACATCGGCCGGATAAATTTCCGGACGAACTGATAATCTTTCGTTTACGTTAAACTGAATCAAAGCGGCATCGACATTGGCATCGATAATATTTAAAACATAAAAACCTACCACAAATAATGCTGATAAATCTCTGTTTCGTTGATAGAATTTTTGCCCGGCAATAAGTCTGTCATCGTCTAGAAATTGGTAATCATCATCGTTGTAACCTTCTAGTCTTCGTTTGTAGGCATCACGATAATCATGGTATTTTTTATTATTATCAATATAAAAATAAAGACTGGTACCAATTGCTCCGTAAACTAATGGGATTTTCCAGTATTTTTTGTTGTATGCCTGACCTAAACCTGGTAAAATTGCCGAGTAAAAGGCTGCTTTTGCTGGGGTAAGCGGGTCTATTTCCTGATACTTAGTAGTGTCTTTAACAACCAAAACCGTGTCTTTTTTTGCCTGAGCAAAAAGAGAAACGGTTCCTATAAGAAAGAACAATAGACTTATGGGGACAATTTTATTCACTATCCGTTTATTAATTTTATAATTCTGTCAAAGTCGGCTTGAGAATTAAAAGGAATTGTAATTTTCCCCTTCCCGTTACCAGCCACTTTTATATCAACTTTCGCACCAAAATAATCATTGAAAGTGTTTTTTTGGGTTTCTTTAACAAGGAATGAAGATTCTGCTTTTGCTTTTGCTTCTCCTTCTGGTTTTGGTTTTACGCCTTCGTGATAGTTTTTTACCAAAGCCTCTGTTTCACGAACAGATAAGTTCTGGCTTACTATTTTTTGATAGATATCCGTCTGTACATCTAAATCTTCAATATTGATAATTGCCCTACCGTGTCCCATACTGATAAAACCGTCACGAATACCAGTTTGGATAATCGGATCTAATTTTAAAAGACGTAAATAATTGGCAATGGTAGAACGTTTTTTTCCAACGCGTTCGCTCATTTGTTCCTGAGTCAACTGAATTTCATCAATTAAACGTTGGTATGAA
>Ga0247812_10000396_pt1 | contig 30411 bp, 20 predicted proteins | sample UWRJL149409B1_FD_178011 | JGI IMG/M metagenome (GOLD analysis project Ga0247812, IMG submission 178011) | Plant litter microbial communities from Arlington Agricultural Research Station in Wisconsin, United States - UWRJ-L149-409B-1 | ecosystem: Environmental > Terrestrial > Plant litter >...
GCCCTTGCCATCATGTCCACCTGGGCTGCGTTCGTCGCGGCCACGCGGCCCGGGGCCAAGGCGGGAAGCATCATCACGGCTGGAGCCGCGATGGGGGCCGGGATCTGCGCAATGCACTATGTCGGCATGGCTGCCCTGCGATCCGCCGTGGCCTTGAGCTATCGGCCCGACTTGGTGGCATTGTCGTTGGTGATTGCCGTCGCGGCCTCCACTGTCGGGCTCTTCGTGGCTCGCCAGCAACGCGCGCCTGCGGCTCGCCTCCTGGCGGCCGGTGTTCTGGGCGTCGCTGTGGCCGGCATGCACTACATTGGCATGGCTGCTTTGCAGCTTACACCGATCGCCGGGGCCTCTAACCTGGCCCCGCTTGGCGTGTCTCCCTTCATTCTCGGTGTCGGAGTGGCGACTGGAACAGTGCTCGTCCTGTTCCTTGCTCTCATGGCGTCGCTCTACGATCAGCGGGGCAACATCCTGCATGCGCTGGACGCGGGCGGTGTCGGCTATTGGGAATACGACCTGCGCGGCCAAACCCTGCAGGCCTCCAGCCAAGTCAAAGCCCTGTTCAACCTGCACCCTGACGAGCGCCTTTCGATCGAGCGCTGGCTCAGCGCGCTCTCGCCTGAGGATCGCGCCATGCGCGACCACGCCGTCGAAAGCGCTCACCGGACCGGCGGCGACTATGATGTCGAGTATCGCCTAACGCACCAGGACCGCTGGGTGAACGTGCGCGGCAAGACGATCTATGACCAGCGAGGCCGGCCGATCAGGATGATCGGCGTCGTTCTCGACGTCACCGATCGCCACAAGGCATTCGCCGCCGTGACCGCCAGCGAGCGGCGCCACCGCTTGCTGACCAACGAACTCAACCATCGGGTCAAGAACACCTTGGCCACGATCCAGTCGATTGTCAGCCATACCGCACGTCGTGCCGCGTCGATGGAGGAATTCCGATCGGTGTTCGAGAACCGGTTGATGGCGCTTTCGGCTACGCACAACGTGCTGACCCAAGCCAGTTGGGTGTCTGCGGATGTCGAGCAATTGCTCGCCCAGGAAATGGCCCCTTATCCGACAGAGCAGATCGCGTTCGGCGGCCCGGCGGTGTCCCTTCCCGCCCGGCAGGCGCTGGCCCTCGGCATGGTGCTGCACGAATTGACCACCAACGCGGCGAAGTACGGCGCGCTGTCGCGGGCTACCGGCCGTTTAAGTATCACCTGGCAGATCTTCGAGGTTGGTCGGCCAACACCGTTGTTTGTCCTGGAATGGCGCGAAACCGGAGGTCCAACCGTCTCGCCGCCCACCAAAACAGGTTTTGGATCACGGCTCGTCAAGCTCAGCGTCGAGCAGGATCTCGGCGGCGCCGTCGCCCTCGATTTCGACCCGGCTGGGCTGGTTTGCCGTATCGAGGCTCCGCTGCAGCCGACCTCTCAGGAAGAGGAAATCTTGCAGATCTAAGGTGTCTGGTTTCGGTCCTGATAGCGGCGTCGAGCCATCAGTTCGACGCGAACATTCGGGGGCGCGGCACGCGCTGAATTGATAGCGGCAGATGCGCCAGGAGCGGACTCAACGACCACTCCGGATACGGGACGTTCGCTAACGTGACCGTCTAGGCGGGAACCGGCGAAAGCTGCTTCGAGGCGGATTCATCGCACATGTGCGGCGGGGCTTAGGTTCGGGCGGCTTGACTGGCGCGCTCTGGCCGCCGCTCCACCGTTCCTAATCCACCAACCCGATCATCGCTCCCACAAGCTCCAGCAGTACCGACGGCGAGTAGGGTTTTGGAGAAAGCGCCCGAGCGGCGGCAGATCTGACTTGTTCAACGCCACCGCGCCCGAAGTGATGAGAATGGGCAGGGCCGGCGTTCGCAAGGCTGCCAGCCGAGCCAAGCCCAGGCCGTTGATCTCGCCGGGCATATCGATGTCGGTGAACATCAGGGCGATGTCGGGGCGAGCCTCCAATAACACCTGCGCCTCGGCGGCGTTGACCGCCTCCAGTGCATCGAAGCCGCCGTCTTCGAGGATGTCGCAGGCGAGCATCCGGACGATGGCGTCATCCTCGACGACCAGCACCGCGCGCGGCACCGCAACGGGCCCTTCCGCGATTGGGCCGACCTCGCTATCGCTGTCCTTGAATCCCATCGCTACGCCCCTCGCCGCCCCCACCGCTTGACACGGCAGCAAGTCGGATCCCGACCAACCCGAGCTAGCGGTTTTAGTTGCGCGTACCAATTGCGTACGACGGACGGCGTCTCATAATGGTCACGCCCGATCCTTCGGGTTGCCTAGGCGGGGACGAAACTATGTGGTGGCCAGCTTCGCCATCAGGCTGAGAGGTCATTGGTTAGCTGTGACAACATTGACGACCGCGTCGCGCCATGTGTGGACGGCTCCCCGTTGGCAAGGGTTGATCTGATGTTCTGCTAGGCTTGGTCGGTGCGGCCATGTGTTCGACCTGTTGGTGCGGTACGCATGACCGCTGGCCATAATGCCTTCCGCGAGGATGGGTCCCGACCAAGAGCACGCGCTTGAGGCGCGATGGCGCGAATGGGTTTTCCCGTCCTCCGGTATCGACCGGCTGTTGCATTACATCTCGTCCGCCCTTCCCAAGTTCGTCGGCCGCGGCATGGCGCCGGACCTGTCTCTAAGCCGGCTGCGGCTCCCTGTAGCGCTCGCCGCTGGTCATGATCGCCCAGATCATTCGGGCGTTCTTGTTGGCGAGGGCGACGGCCGCGATCTTCGGCGTTCGTCGGGCCAGCAGCTGCACGAGCCACGGCCGACGCGTGCCGTTGCGTTGCGCGTAGCGGACGACGGCCAGCGCGCCGACCACAAGCATCTGTCGCAGGTAGCGATCGCCCTGCTTGGTGATGCCGCCGAGCCGCTCCTTGCCACCGCTGGAGTTCTGTCGAGGGACCAGGCCGATCCAGGCCGCCAGGTTGCGACCGGTCTTGAAGGCTGCGGGATCGGCCACGGCGGCGACCATGGCGCTGGCCAGCAGCGGCCCGACGCCGGGAATTTCCATCAGCCTGCGGCCGACCTCGGTCGCGCGGGCATTGGTGCGGATCAAGCGATCGTTCTCCAGGATCTGCACGTTCACCAGCCGAAGCTGATCAACCAGCATGTTGAGGCAGACGCGCGCCTCTCTGGTCACTCGCTCGTCCGCGCCATCGAGGATCACCGCGATCAGCTTGCCGAGCCCTTCCCGCCCGATGGCCGCCGCCAGGCCGAACTCGGCCATGTGACCCCGAATGGCGTTGGAGAGCTGGGTGCGCTGGCGCGTCAGGACCAGCCGTGTCCGATGCAGCACCATGACGCCCTGCTGCTCGGGCGACTTCACCGGCACGAACCGCATCGTCGGCCGGGTCACCGCCTCGCAGATGGCTTCTGCGTCGGCCATGTCGTTCTTCTGACGCTTCAGATAGGGCTTCACGTAGCTGGGCGGCATCAGCCGAGCCTCATGGCCCTGGCTAATCAGCTCGCGCGCCCAGTGATGGGATGCGCCGCACGCCTCTATGCCGACCAGGCATGACTCCAGCTTGGCGAAGAACGGCAGCAGCCGCGCTCGCGTGAGCTTCTGCCGCATGACGACGACACCCTCCGCGTCGACGCCGTGCACCTGGAACACCGACTTGGCGATGTCCAAACCGATCGTGACAACCTGACCCATGGCTCTCCTCCAGCTCAAACCGGAAGCCGATGCTGCCGGTGGGGTGGAGAGCCGTCCACAGCATCAAGAGCGGACCTTTGCATCACTCCAGGAACCGGACCCGCCGCGCCCTTCAGGCAAGTCGGCCGGCGTCAGCGCCTCCGAGGCTTTGGAGGCTCCCCGATTCAATGCGTCGAGGACGTCGGCCATGGCACGTCGATGAAGCCCTGGGCGCCCTGCGTCGCCAAGCACAGGGGCGCGGCCCGCCAACTGACCTTCAGTTCCACATCGGGCGGCGCTGGCTCGCCCGGGGTCTGGCCTTCGGGACCCCAACTGAACGTCTCCAACGCGAAGCGCAGCCGCCCATTCTCCCCTATCTGGGGATCAGCAAGAAAGTAGGGCGTGTAGGCGCCACCACCGTCGAAGGGCCGCTGCGCGTAACTCGCCGCAGCGTGCCACGCTCCGCCACGCCATATGTGCCACAGCCCATCAAGCACGCGCGCATCGGCGTCCAGTCGCACACCCGGTAAGACGATGCTTTGGTCTGGCCCTTCGACAAGGTCTTCAAGTCCCGTGACATGCAAACCGGTCGTCATGCCATCCAGCACCAGGGCATAGGGGGGACTACTCAACAGGTTACCGACCTCGACCGTACCGCGCAGATCGGCGGGCAAAAGCAAGCGCGCCTCAAGTCGTCGGCCGCTGGAAAGCGTCCGCGCCAGTACAGGCTCGGGCGCGGGTCCGGCGTCGATCGGCAGGCGGAGGCCGTGCACCGTATGCAGTCTCACGGTCGTGGCGGCGTGCTGGCAGGCCTTGCGCAGCAGCGGCTCGGCCGCCGTGGGCGACCTGGCGACGGCGGCGTCCAGATCCTCAGGCGAGATCCGCCAGGATTCGGTCAGGGTGTAGATGACTTGGGCTTGGGCGTCATAGACCTGCAGGGTTAGCCCTTGGCGGTCCAGGCCCAGAGCGGTCCGCAGCGCGCCCGCCGTGCGGACAGCCCCGCACACACCGCCAAGGATAGCGCCATCGGCGAGCAACACAGACCAGAAGTTGGGTCCGCCCATGCCGATCTCGCCGACATCGCCAATCTGTCGGTCGACATCCATCGGCTGCGTCAGCAGGCTCTCGGAGGTGATGGGAGAGGATCGCCACTCGGCGCCGAGGCCAGCGCCCTTGGGCGCGCTCAGCCCAAGGAGGCCACGCAAGATGCTAATCATCGGCGCTCTACCCGGCCCAGTGCGGTGTCATTGAACGCGGCTCCGCATAAAAAATATCCAGGGAAGAGAACTCACCTATCATGGTGTTTGTTGGGCTGGACGAAGATGGCGCGGAGTTGAGTATGCGTGGACTTTTCCCCGGCGCCGCCAAGCTTTCGTCGTCAGCGATCACTCGGGCTTTTGGAGATGCGCCGGCCCAAGCCGCAGATTTGAATCTGGGCGCTGACTACGTCCCAGGACGCTGCCTGTCACCGGCTGGACGCAACGTGACCGGTGACCTGCAGGCGACCGCCGGCCCACTATGGACGCCCCGATGAGCCTTGCTCGTTCCTTGCCCCTTGGGGCGGTCCTGTCCGCCATAACGGGCCTGGCCCTGGTCACGACCGCCTGGACTTCGCCAGCCCGCATCGCTCAAAAGCCACGCGCCCGCGTGTTCCAGACCGTGAAAACCGCCGACAGCGGCTGGCGCGCCGCGGCGTGCGCCGGTCTCGAAGGTGATTGCGTCCGGGACGCGGCGCTGTATCACGCGCCCGGCGACGCCACGAACGCCTACTACGTCATCCTGCTGTCGGGGCCGACCTTGCTGGGGATGTCTCTCGACGAGGATCGGCGCTGGCGGGTGACCGCGCGGTGGAGCCTCGAGCATTATCGCTCAACGCCTTCAGGCGTCGCCAGCGCCGACGCCGATCCACTCCGTCTGTTTCCGGCCCTCTATCCCCTCGGACCCAACGACTGGGCCGTGGCCGTGCTAGGCCGTCGCAGCGAGATGTATTCGGGCGGCGGCGCCAATGTGGAGGTCGCCGACTTTGTAAGTCTGAAGGCTCTCGCCGCCTCGGCGCGGACCGCAAGGCCGGCGTATGGCGGCGTGCCGTTCAGTTGCAGCACGATGATCCGCGCCTGTTTTTCAGAGCAAGATTACAAGACCTCCAAGCACTGCCACGACGAGACTTCCGGCAGCCTGACGATCCGTTACACGCCAGCGCCGCCGGGCGCCGCGCGTCACGGCTGGACCTTCTTGTGGACCCAGATCGACTGGCCGCAGGACACACCGCGCTCCAAGGCGAGCCGAGAGGTCTCGGCCCTGGAGGTCCCATCCGGAGGGCTGTTCGATCCCAAGGACGCCTTTGGATTTTGCGGCGGGTTTGGAGACTAGGCGGATCGCCGAAAACCAGGGCGCCTTTGGTGACGACCATGTCCGTGACTCGAACGGTAACGTCGCGCCACGAGCAGACTCTTGGACAGCTCCATAAACACGACTTTCAGCACGCTCCACAGCGTGTCAGTGAGCGGTGAACCCGCCGTCCACGGGCAGGGCCGTCGCTACTACGAAACTCGCTGCTGAACTGCACAGCCAAAGCACTGCGGCAGCGATCTCGTCAGGCTGACCCAGACGCCCGATCGACTGGTCGCGTATGACCGCCTCGATGGCTTCAGGAGAGCGCGTCAGCAGATCTCCCAGCCGCGCGGTCGGCTCAGCCCAGCGCGCCCGTGGTTTCATCAAACAGCTCGTCGACCGACAACTTGTGCGGGATGATCTTCTGTTCGAACGACCAGTCGATTGCCAGTTGCAGGCCCTTGCGATTGGCCTCCAGGCCGATCGGCGGGAACACCTTGGGCGGGCCGCCCTCGGTCAGTTCGCGGCTCTCGACGATCATCCGGAAGATCTCTCGCACGATGTCCGGGCGCTTCTTGGAGATGTCCTCGTGGACGACGAACATGTGGTTGATCGGTACCACACCCTCGCGCTCGAACCAGGCCTTGGCGGCATTGTGCGGATCGGGGACCAGGAACTGGACGCGCGGGTCCTTGGGCAGATCCACGCCCTGCAGCGTCGCGGCCAGCTCGCCGTCCAGCATCATCTGGCCGATGTCCGAACCCTTGGGCAGGCGCATGCAGTTGGCCGGATCCTCGTATTCGGCGAGGTGGCCATCACCGACGGTCATCCAGGTCACCTTGTCCAGGTCGACCCCGTGCTCGTGCTTCAAGATGCCCCGGATCCACAGGCCGGTGGTCTGGGCGTACGTGCGCACCCCGACCTGCTTGCCTTCGATATCCTTGGGATCAAGGTGGCCCAGTTCCTTGTTGAAGCCGGCGCAGTGATGCTGGAAGCGGCCCGAGATCGGGGCCGGCAGCATGACGTAGGGTTTCCCGTAGGCCTTGGCTTGCAAGTAGGTGACGATCGCCAGCTCGCCGGCGTCGAACTTGTTCTCGCGCACCATGGCCTTGAAGCCGTTGTGCGCCTGCTCAGGACCGCAGAAATCCAGGTTGACGATGTCGGACGTGACCCGGCCGTCCTTCATCGCCATCGTGACGGGATAGTCGGCGAGGTTGGTTTTCAGGGTGGTCACGGGCGTAGCGGTGTCGGTCATGTTCGATATCCTTTGTCAGGCCGCCTAGAGGGCGACCTCGATCAGCACCGGCCCCTGCTGGCGGACGGAATTGACCATGCTCTGGTGGAAGTCCTCGGCCGTGATGACGCGGTGCGAGGGGACGCCCATGCTGGTCCCCATCGCCACCCAGTCGATGCGTGGCTTGTCGATGTCGATCATCGCCAGGGCCTGCGGGCCCGGCGCGCCGAAGCCCATGTTGGCGAATTCGGTCTTGAGGATCTGGTAGCTGTGGTTGGCGAAGATGATCGTCGTGACGTTCAGGCTCTCGCGGGCCTGGGTCCACAGCGACTGGATCGTGTACATGGCGCTGCCGTCGCCCACCATGCAGAACACCCGGCGATCCGGACAGGCCAGGGCCGCGCCGGTGGCGACGGGCGTGCCGTAGCCGATCGAGCCGCCCATGTTCTGGATGGTGTCGTGCGGCAGGGCGCCGGCCGTCAGCCCCATCGACTCTCGCCCCGTGGTCAGGGACTCGTCGACCAGGATGCAGTGCTCGGGCATGGCCGTGGCCAGGGCGTGGGCGATGCTGGTCGGCTCCAGCTTGCCGGTCGGTGGCGCCTGGTCGGACCGCCCTTGGAGCTGGGGCTCGACGGCCGGGCCGCCCAGAGCGTCCAGCAGGATCTCCAGGCCCAGGATGCTGTCCTCGCCGGTCTCGACCAGGCTGTGGACGACGCTGTCGGGCGATTTCAAGCGGCTGGGCTTGTCGGGATAGCTGAAGAAAGCGATCGGCTCGACGGTCTCGACCGTGATGATGTTCTTGAAGTCCTTCAGGAACGCCATGGCTTGGGGCACGGCGTAGGGGATGCGCTCCAGCGGTACGCGCCCTGCCCCGCGCTCGATGCGGGCGCTGAAGAACTGGGTCGCCAGGCGCGCGCCGGTCTTGGCGGCCACGCGGCCGGCGAACTCCAGCGCCCTGCCGCGCATGGACTTGCCGCCAAAGATGATCAGGGTCGGTTCGCCGGACTTGAGGACGCGGGCGACATGCTCGACGCGCGCCAGGTCCGGCGCCTTGGGCTGGGCCTTGAAGCGCTCGAGTTTCGGCGGCTCGCCGGCTTCGCTCCACGAGGTGTTGCCCGGCAGGATCAGGGTGGCGATCTGGCCGGGATGTTCGCTGGCCTTGGCGACCGCGGCGGCCGCGTCGGCGGCGATCGACTGCGAAGTGTCGGTGCGGCGCACCCAGTGATTGAGCGGACGGGCCAGGCCCTCAATGTCCGAGGTCAAGGGCGCGTCGTACTTCAGGTGCTGGATCGCGTGCTCGCCGATGATGTTGACCATCCCGGAGCTGGCGCGCTTGGCGTTGTGGATATTGGCCAGGCCGTTGGCCAGGCCGGGACCCAGGTGCAGCAGCGTCGAGGCCGGGGTGTCGCGCATCCGGTACCAGCCGTCGGCGGCCCCGGTGGCCACGCCCTCGAACAGGCACAGCACGCTGCGCATCTTGGGATTTTCCAGGGCCGCCAGGAAATGCATCTCCGACGTGCCGGGATTGGCGAAGCAAATGTCGACGCCTTGATCGACCAGAGTGCTCACAAGGCTTTCGGCGCCGTTCATCTCAACTCCTCCACTCGGCGGACCGCGCTTCGCGACGCGGCCGTCTCTAGAGGAAGAAAGACCATTTCCAGGGGACGGCGGCCCAATCCAAACGGGCCGGAAAGCGATAGATTTCCGGCCCTTCCTTGTAGGATTTGAGTCTAGTAGCCGGTCATTTCCTTGCCCTTGCCGACCACGCCATACGAGCGCTGCGGAGCGGCCATCAGGAAGCGATAGCCCTCGGCCAGCAGGCGTTCGATGTTGCCGGCGTTGGTGTGCGGGTTGCCGACCGGCACGCCATGGCGAACACAGGTCTCCGCGACCTTCTTCATCGCGTCGCGGACGTCCGGATGGTCGTACTGGCGCGGGAAGCCCATCTCCTGGGAAAGATCTCCCTCCCCGATCAGCACGAAGCCGACGCCCGGCACTTCCTTGAGGATCTCGTCCAGGTTCTCGACGCCGTTGACGCTCTCGATCATCAGCCCGACCAGGATCTCGCCCTGCGGGGCCAGCGGCCAGACGTCGGCCTTGGCGTAATACTCGGGCATGGACAGGCCCCAGTAACGCGAGGCGGTCGCCGGACCGTCGCCACGCACGCCGCGCGGCTCGTACAGCGGCGCGTTCTTCGGCCGGCCGTAGCGACACGAGGCGACGGCGTTGTAGGCCTGGGCCACGTCGTTGATGTGCGGCCAGATCACGCCGTAGACGCCGCGGTCCAGCGCCTGTTTGGCGTAGGCCTGGTTCATCTCCACGCCATTGGCCGGCACGCGCACGATCGGAGTCACCTGCGGCGCGAGGGTCGCGGCCGAATGGATCTGCTTGCGGTTCAGCAGGTACTGCAGCGCATCGCCGAGCGCGGCCATGTCCCAGGGATTGTGCTCCATCTCGAACACCAGGCCGTCATAGGGCGAGTCCGAGAGGTCGATCGCCGACTGCTTGTCGGCCTTGGCGAAGCAGGTGAAGGCGGGCTTGCCGGCTTCCCACGCACGAATGATACCGTTCAGGCGGGTGTCGGTCATACGGATTTCGTCTTTCTCGTCAGGCCGCTTGCGCGGCCTCTTCAGGGTTCCAGTACATGAAGCCCATGCCCTCGCCGGTTCCGGCGGCGGTCCGCCAGCACGGCACGTAATCAACCAGCGTCATCCGGGCCCCGGTGTGCTGAAGGGCCATCATGACGATGCTGTAGATCTTCACCTCGGAGGTGCCTGACTGGTAGTAACCGTCAGGAATGGCGGCCAGGCCGTCATAGTCATAGGCCGCCAGCTTCTGCATCACATCGCGATCGAATTCCTCGTCATTGACGAAGTGCGACAGCCCGCCCGAGGCAATGATGGCGACACGGACGTCGTCAGGCCAGGCCTCGATGGCCTCGCGCAGCACACGGCCAAACTCGATGCAGCGGCTCATCGACGGCTGGGTCGGCGGATAGAACAGGTTGAACAGCACCGGCACGTGCGGCGGCGGCTGATCGCCCATGATCTGATGGTAGACGAAGCTGTAGGCGTGCGGCACGACCGGATAATCCGGCTTCACGCCCTGGCGCTGGGCCATCCAGACGTTCTCCGGCCAGGCCTGCAAGTCGTTGAGATCGAAGCCCTCCTTTTGAAAGGCCTTGATCAGATAGGTCGCCAGATCCGGATAAGCCTTGTGCACCACGTGGTGGTCGGGCGCGTAGACGGGGCGCTGGGGCGGGCCGTTGTGGACGTCCTCGCCGGTGTAGATGGTGATCGAGGGCGACTGGTCGGGCCAGATCTCCTTTTGGTCCTTGCCCAGCACGATGGCGACGTCGATCTTGGCGCGGCCGTAGGCCTCGGCCATCTTGTCCAGGGCGGCGCGGCAGCGGCCGGCGCGCTCGGTGCGCTCCTCGATCGTCAGGAAGGGCTCGAAGGCCGCTCCGCGATGGGCTTCCAGTTCGGGATAGGTCCAGGTGCGGTTCTGGAACCAGAGCTCCGGGTTCTTTCGGTCCCGCTCGCCATTGGTCAGCCAGTCCTCGGGGGCTTGGCCCAACATGCCGCTGTGGGGCACCGCCATGCCAAATACGATCTTGGCCATTTACGCGTCTCCTTGATCAGCCAGGCCTAGGGATTGGACCCAGGCCTCGCCAATTCGTTTCGGGCCCGGCGTGATCGCATCACGCCGGGCGCTTGCTCAGATCTCGACGCCCTCGGGCACCTTCGGGGCCCAGTCGCGACGCAGAACGAAGAGGGTCGTCACGGCGCCCAGCAGCAGGAAAGCAAAGATCACGTACATCGGCAGCACGTAGCCGCCGCTGACGTCCAGCAGCCAACCCGACAGGATGGGCGCGACCATGCCGGCCAGGCTGACGGCGACCTGCTGGATGCCGGTGACCACGCCGACGGCGGGCTTGGGGATCAGGGTCAGGCGGCAGAGCGCCAGGTTGTTGGCGGTGGCCAGGCCCAGGCCCGACAGCGACGCCACGTTCCAGAACAGGGCCGTGCGCAGGTCCTCCGCCCGTGCTCCGAGGATCACGGTCGAGGCGACCAGGAAGCCGGCGATGACGAAGCTCTTGCGCACCACCACGGCGTCGCCGCCCCGGGCGATCAGCTTGTCGGCGATCCAGCCGGCCGCCAGCGCGACGATGGCGATCCCGGCGAAGCTGAAGAACGAGTAGAGCCCCATCTTCGCCAGCGACAGACCGCGCTGCTCGACCAGATAGGCCGGCATCCAGGTCATGCAGTAGAAGGTGAAGTAGTTGTAGCAGAAGTTCACCACCAGGGTGCCCCAGACCAGGGGGCTGGCCAGGATGTTCTTCAACGGAACCGCCGAGGCCTTGGCGCGGACGGCGACCATGTCGCTCTTGGCCGGCAAGTCGTTCTTGACCATGAACAACCACGGCAGCAGCCAGATCATGCCCACGACGCCGGTGATCACGAACATGGCGCGCCAGTCATAGGCGACGATCAGCCAGGCTGCCACGGGCGCGCCGATGGCCGGGCCGAACTTGTTGCCCAGCATGTAGAGGCCGACGGCTGTGCCGCTCTCGCCCTCATGGAAGTTGTTGCGGATCCAGCGATAGCTGGCCGGCACAACCACGGCCTCGGCCGCGCCGACGACCAGGCGCATGACGATCAACGCCGCCAGGGTCGTGGTCAGGCCCGTCAACGCCGAAGCGGCGCACCAGACGATAAAACACACCGTATAGGCTCGCTTCACGCCATAGCGATCGACCACCCAGCCCATCGGGATCTGCAGGGCCGCATAGGACCAGAAGAAGGCCGAATTGATCCAGCCCCGATCGAGGTTGGACAGATGGAAGTGATCCTTGAACGACGGCGCCGCCAGGGCCGACGAGATGCTGGTACGGTCGACGAACGCGATCAGCGCGCCGACGGCCAGCAGGACCAGGATCGACCAACGCTTCCAGGCCGGCGGGATGGCGACCGGGGCCGGCGCGGCGGACCCGATGACGGCCTCGTTGGTGCTTGCCATATTTTCCTCCCCAGACGTTTTCATCTTTATGCGCCGAGCTTGGGATAGAGCGACAGGGCGGTCTTGCCGAAGACCCATTCGCGATCCTCGTCGGAGAGCGCGGCCAGGCGCTCTCGCGCGGTCGCCAGGATCTCCGAGAGTTCACCGTGCGAGGTCGGGAAGTTCGATCCCCAGGCCAGGCGCTGGGGGCCGAAAGCCTCGACCAGCTTCGGGAAGAAGGTCTCGGCGGTGGCTGCGCCCTTGACGCTGTCGCCCATGATCCGGGGCGTGAGCTTCAGATAGATCGACGGGATCTCGGCCAGCTCGAACAGGCTCTGGGCGGCCTTATAGGGGGGGCCGTCGACGACATCGGGGCGACCCAGGTGGTCAAGGATGATCGGCACCTTCGGGAAGCGCCTGGCCAGGTTCGTCACCTGCGGCAGGCCGACGGGGCCGGTCTGGATGCACATGGTCAGGCCCAGTTCGCCCAGCAGCTCCCAGGCCGGATAGGCCGCTTCGTCCTCCAGCTCGGTGGGGTCGAAGTCCTTGGTGCTGCCGCCGGTGAAGATGCGCAGACCCGCCAGGCCCTTGTCGACCCAAGCCTTGATCGTCTCGACCGCGTCCGGCGCGCGCACATCCACCGAGCCGACGGCGATCAGCCGGTCAGCGTATCGGTGGCAGGCGTCGACCACATAGCTGTTATCAAAGCCGTAGGTGGTCGAGGAGTGGACGACCGCGGCCTTGGCCACGCCGGCCTCGTCCATGGCCGCGATCAGGGTCTCGACCACACAGGGACGCTCCTGCGACCAATCCGAGCGCTTGCCAAACAGCGGCGCCGGCGGATAGCGGCTCTCGTCATCCGAGATCACGTGCGGATGAATGTCGACGACCGAGGACATGAGCGCTCCCTAGACTGGTCTTCGGCGGGCTGGTCGCCGCCGTTCGTGCGAGCGCATGGTCCTTGAGATCGCCGCCCCGGAGCAGTCGAAGCTATGCGGCGAGGTATAAGTTTAGGGCCGCCGGAAACGAGAAAGGCGCGACACGGAACTCCGCATCGCGCCTTCATAGAGTTCTGAAACGGTTGGCTTATTTACCGCGGGCCTTCAGTTGGGCGTCCAGACGCGGATAGACCCGGCGGGCATTGCCTTCGTAAATGTTGAAGCGGTCCTCGTCCGTCAGGCTGACGCAGGCGTCGACATAGCGTTTGGTGTCGTCGAAGTAGTGACCGGTATTGGGGTCCTTGCCGCGCACCGCGCCGATCATCTCAGACCCGAACAGCACGTTCTTGGACGGGATGACTTTGGTTAGCAGATCGACGCCGGGATGGTGATAGACGCAGCTGTCGAAGAAGATGTTGTCGAGCAGGCCTTCCAGCGGGCGATTAGCCATCTCAAGCGACATGCCGCGATAGCGGCCCCAATGATAAGGCACCGCCCCGCCGCCATGCGGGATCACCAGCCTGAGCGTTGGAAAATCCTTGAAGAGATCGCTTTGGAGGATTTGCATGAACACCGAGGTGTCGGCGTTGAGATAGTGGGCGCCGGTGCCGTGGAAGTTCGGATTGCACGAGGCGGCGACGTGGACCATGGCCGGTACGTCGAGATCGCACAGCGCCTCGTAGAGCGGGTACCATTCGCGGTCCGTCATCGGCTTTCCGGTCCAGTAGCCGCCGGTCGGGTCCGGGTTCACGTTGGCGCCGACAAAGCCCATCTCTTCGACGCATCGGCGCAGCTCGGGGATCGAGTTCTTCGGCGGCGCGCCGGGCGATTGCGGCAGCTGGCAGACCGGCACGAAGTTCTCAGGATAGATTTCCGTCACCCGCTTGACCAGGTTGTTGGAAACCTCGGCCCACTGGAGGCTGGTTCGCTCATTGCCCAAGTGGTGGCTCATCAAGCCCGCGATGGGCGAGAATAGCGTAACGTCGCTGCCCCGTTCCTGCTGGAGCTTCAACTGTCCATTACCGACGCCCTCGCGGATTTCGTCGTCGCTAACGTGAGCTTCGGAGACAGGCGGGGCGCTGGCGGGGCTGTCGGCAGCGTCGACCTGGCGCTGGCGCCATTCGCGGAAGGACTTGGGAACAGTGGTGAAGTGGCCGTGGCAATCAATGATCATAGTCTTGGGTCCTCGGCTCACAGCTTGTCCGGATCGACGAACAGCTCGTCCATGCTCATGCGTTTGGGGGTCAGTCCCTGGGCGAACGCGGTGCGCTCCAGCGCCTCGATCGTCGGGCGATTGGCTTCGATGCCATAGGGAAGCGGATCGGGCCCGACGATGCTCATCAACTTGACGTACTTCTTCTCGGTCGCGTCCTGGGGACCGTTGGCGCGCAGACGCTCGAGCCATTCATCCTTAGCGCGCTTGAAGGCGTCATAGAGCGATTTGGCGACCCAGGGGTGCTCGGCCAGGACAGCGTCCTTGACCACGATCGTGCCGTGCATGGGATAGACGCCGGTGCGGCGGAAGTAGTCGGCCTCCAAGTCGGCGGCGTTTGGAAGCAGGTCTGGATAGTTGGCCTCGACCTCTTGCCAGCCGCCCGTCGGCGCGCCCGTGCGGCCGATCCCGGCTGCGCCCTCAACGCCTGCCGCCAGCTCGCCAGACGCCATCATGTCGGCTAGGGAGCGGCCTTCCGGCGCGTGGATCACATTGCCCGGCAGCTTGAGTTCGCGGACGTGCTCTTCGTCGTCGACCACCCAGGTGACCTTTGACGAGTCCAGCCCGCAGTCGTCCATCAGTGCTTGGCGCAGCCACACGCCCGTCGTCACAGAATAGGCACGTACGCCCACCTTCTTGCCTTCCAGATCCTTGGGCGTCTGAATGCCCGCATCGGGACGCACCAGCATGCCCGAGTGGTGAAAGCGGCGAACCACGAAGATGGGCAGCCCGACGAACGGCGCGCCGTACGCCCGAGCGATGATGTAGGTGGTGGGAGCGATTTCGCAGACGTCGAACTCGACGTCGCGCACCATCCGCCGAAACGCGCCGATCTGGGGCTTGACGGTGATGATCTCGGCCTCGACCCCCTCGATGGGTATTGCACCGTTGCGGATGGCCGACGTGTGCGGGTGCTCCGCCACGGCGATCTTCAAGTGAACCTTCGCGGCCAATTTCCTCTCCTTCGGACCAAGCAGTATCCGGGGACTGGTCGGCGGTCATCGGTTCCGCGCTTCGCCCCGTTCGGCCAGACAAAGGCGTCCGCCGTTGGGTGACCGCAACCGACTCGCCGCGAAACCTTGAGGGCGCGCGCCATTTCCTATCGGCGCGACGGCGTAGGAGCGATAGGTTCACCGTCCGGGGTGATAAGTTTTACGTCGCGCGGCGTAATAAATCCCGCGTCCAGAAACGCATTTCTTATGTCGAAGCAGCGCCCCGTGAGGCCGGGCGTTCGTTTCAGCCGCAACCAACTCTTTGCGGCCGATCACGGCGCAAACCCAAAGGATCATTGGCAAAATTCTGGATAGTTTCCGGGCATTTCCATGGAGGTACACCGCGCGTCCTCACCAGGCGCTCCGAATTTGCCCGGCGCTCGCCCCGTCCATTTTACCAACTTTCGCCTGCGGGGCGCCAATTCCCACCCTTATTGATTCCTGTTAGCGCTAGGCGATCGGGAGGAATAAAAATGATCGACATGGATCCTGAAAGCAGGGCCGCGTCGCTGAGCTTTCGGCAGCTGAAGCTGTTTGAAAGCGTAGGCCGGCTCAACAGCGTCCGCCGGGCGTCGGAGGAGTGCAATCTTTCCCAACCGGCGGTGACGCAGGCGTTGGCTAAGCTGGAGCAGCAGGTCGGTCTCATTCTCCTGGAGCGACGCGCCAGCGGTAGCTATCTCAATGAACTGGGCGAGATTTTCCATCGCCGGGTCACCCGGCTCTTCGAGCAGTTCGAACAGGCGCTGATCGCGCTGGGCGTGCCCGGCGGCGCCGACACCGCGCCGGTGATCGCCAACCGCATCTCTCGCTCCCAGGCGCGCAGCCTGATCGCGATTGTCGAGAGCGGCTCGTTCGCCCTGGCCGCCGCAGCGCTCGACCTCTCCCAGGCCTCGCTGCAGCGCGCCGCGCGAGACCTCGAAGGAAACCTCAAAAAGTCAATCTACTACCGCACGGCCGCAGGGGTCATGGTGACGCCGGCCGGCGTTGAATTTGGCCGGCGGATCAAGCTTGCCACCCAGGAAATCGAGTGGGGAATCCAGGAGATCGAGGCGGCCCAAGGCAGCGCCGCCAGCCAGATCGCGATCGGGGCGATGCCGTTCGGCGGCAGCGTGCTCTTGGCCTCGGTGCTGGATGAGTTCGTGCGCGCCCACCCCAAGGTCGACGTCAAGATTGTCAACGAAAGCGCCTCGGAGATGCTGAAACGCTTGCGTGACGGCGAGGTGGATTTCGTCATCGGTCTGGTGCAGGAAACCACCGCTGAAGGGCTGGTCAACGAGGCCCTAGCGCGCACGCCCTATACTGTCGTGGCGCGGCGTGGCCATAAGTTGCTGCGCCAGGGCGGCGTCAGCGTCGAGGACCTGCTGCAATACGACTGGGTGGTCGGCACGCCTGGCTCCAGCCGCCGCGCATGTTTCGAGCGGCTGTTCAAAGCTGGCGCGGGGCCCAAGACGTCTATCGCCACAAGTTCGTTGCCGATCGTGCGGCACCTTCTGATGGGCAGCGATCGCCTCACCTTGATGACCTCCTACGAGCTGATGCAGGAGCCGGACCTGGCAGCGCTTCCGTTTGGCCCCATCGAGCCCGCGCCTCAGATTGGCGTCACGATGCGGGCCAACTGGCTGCCCACCAAGCTGCACGAGGCTTTCGTCGATCTCTTGCGTCGCCATACGGCGGACGCCACCACGCCCACCTTGCTCAAGAAGGCCGGCTGAAGCCGATGACCCAACCCCAATCGCGTTCGCCAACCCGGCGCCTGGTCGCCGTCGGGGCGCTCAGCGTGTTGGCCGCTCCCGCCCAAGCCGCATCGTCGGCCAATGTGTTCGTCTACGTCGGTACGCAGGGCAATGAGCCCGGCCAGGGCGTCTTCGCCGCCCGGCTGAACACCACGACCGGGCAGCTGACGCCGCTCGGCGTGGTCGCGCAACTGGCGCGGCCCACCTGGATCGTCGCGGACCCGAAGCGTCCACGGCTGTATGCGGTTAGCGAGACAGGCAATGACGGCAAGACGCAAGGCAAGGTCCACGCGCTCAGGGCGGACACCAAGACCGGCGCCTTGGCGCTGATCTCGAGCGTTGATTCGGGCGGCGGCGGACCAACCCATCTGGCCCTGGACGCCGGCGCGGGCGGCCTCTTGGTCGCACACTACGGATCGGGCCACGTCGCCGCCCTGCCCGTTCGCGCCGATGGCGGCGCCGACGGGCCACGCTCGGTTCAGCTGGATGTCGGATCGGGTCCCTCGCCCCGGCAGAAGAGCGCGCATGCCCATGGCGTGGCGATCGACCCATCGGGCCGCTACGCTCTCGTTGCGGACCTCGGCGCAGACAAGGTGTTTGTGTACCCATACAACCGGCGCACGCGCCAACTGGCGCCCGCCGCGGCCACCTCCGTGTCGGTTCCGCCGGGGACGGGCCCGCGCCACCTGGTTTTTCATCCCAATGGGCGCCTTGTTTTTCTGATCAGTGAACTGGTTCCAGCGATCCGCACTTATGAATGGGACGCCCGCCAGGGTCGAATGACAGAGCTCAGTGTCGTGCGGGCCGGTGGTGAGCCGCCGATCAGCGGCGCCGAGATCGCTGTCAGCCGCGATGGCCGTTTTGTCTACGCCTCGATCCGAGGCGAGCACGTCATCGTCGCCTATGCGGTCGCTCCCAAGTCCGGGGCCCTGACCGAGGTTCAGCGCATCGCCTCCCGCGGTCAGACCCCCTGGAGCTTCCGCCTCGACCCGTCCGAGCGTTGGCTGCTGGCGGCCAACCAGGGGTCCGGAACGGTCACTGTTCTGAAGCGGGATCGGGCCACGGGGCGGCTTAGCGCGACAGACCAATCGATAGCCGTGAACAAGCCTACTAGCCTGGCCATTCTGCCGGCGCGCTAGGCAAAGGTTCCAGGCGCGCAGGTCGGACGCTTTGCGCCATCGGTCTAGACGTCTGGGATCCGTCACCCCATGAGGACGGCAAAGAAAAACGGCGGAGCCTAGGCTCCGCCGCGACAAGGTCGAGGTTAGGGAAGTTAGAAGCGTGCGCCGATCCGAACACCGTAGGTGCGCGGCGGCAGGTAGGTGCCGTAGAAGGTCCCCGGCGTTGACGTGGCGAACGCATAGGATTTCACCAGCTCGTCGGAAACATTGTTGGCGTAGCCGGTCACGGTCCAGGCGCCGCCCGGCGACTCGTAGGTGAGGTTCAGGTCACCGGTCGTGTAGCCGTCTTGCCGGATGATCGGGCTGCGGATGTCGAACAGCAGGTATTGCTTGGCCACGAAACGGGCGCGTGCGGCCGCCGTGATCGTTCCTCCATTCGCCAGGTCGAACCGGTGCGAGTAGTCAACCGTCAGGGTCGATTTCGGCGATTTGGGCAACGGGTTGCCCGAGAAGTCTCCCCCTGACGAATAGGGCGTCACCGGTAGGACGAAGTCGTTGAACTCCGAGTGGGTAAGCGCCCCGACCACGCCCAGGCGGTCCCGGGACGTGATGGCCCACTGTGATTCCAGTTCCAGACCGTAAACCGTGGCCTTGTCGGCGTTGTAGGTCAGGCGACCAGAAGCCGTGCAGGGCGGCAGGCCAGCAGGCAGGTTCAGACAGCCCAGTTGGCTGGCTTGATAGTCCTTGTATTCGTAGTGGAAGGCCGTGACGTTCAGCTGCAGGGCATTGTCGAACAAGCGGTTCTTCGAGCCGGCCTCGAACGCGGTAACGTGTTCGGGCTCGTAAGAGTTGGGGGGCAGTCCGTCATAGTTGCCGCCCCCCTTGTAGCCGGTCGCGGCGGTTACGTAGATCAGCGACCGCTCGGCGAGCTGGTACTCGGCCGAGGCCTTCCAATTGGTCGCCTCCCATTCGCTGTTGGCGGCGTTGGTGATCCGTGACAGCAGGATGCCGGCGGGATTGCGCACCTCGGTCGTACCGTTTTGCTTTTTCTGATCAGCCGTGTAGCGCAGGCCGCCGGTCAGGCGCAGCTTGTCGGTGACGTGCCACGTCGCTTGACCAAACATAGCCCGCGAATAGGCGTCGATATCGGGATAACCGAACCGCACCGAGGTCGGCGGCGCTAGTAGGGTTTGGTACGAGCTCTGCAGTTCATCCCAATAGAACGCGCCGAGGATCCAGGTGATCGTCTGGTCGGGTTTGGAAGCCAGCCGAACCTCTAGGGAGTGCTGCTTAGCCTTCTGGTTCAGCTGAATGCGGCGGTCGCTGGCATAGAGGTTGTCCAGGTTCAGCTCGTGATAGGCCGGCAGCACCGTTAGGGTGGCCAGCCCCAGGTCCCAGTTGACCTCGGCATGAACGCCCTGGTTGGTGTTGCGGATGTGGGCGCCGGGGTTGAGCAGGTTCGTAGAGCGCTCGTCCACGCCTGGAACCGCCAGCTTGTATGCGGCTGGTCCCACGCCTTTGCGAAGGTCGTAGTCGCCCGCCAGGAGGATCGACAGATCGTCGGTCGGCTTGATCAACAGTTGCCCGCGAAAGGCGCGAGAGTTCTGATCATCGCTCTTGCCGTCGGCCGCATAGCCGTCTCGCTTCAGAGTGCGCATGGCCAGGCGTACGGCGGCCTTGTCGCCGAGCGGCACATTGACCATGCCGTTGACGCCGAACTGGTTGTAGGAGCCGTATTCGGCTCCGACGGCGCCGGCGTAGTCGAAGATCGGTCGCGCGGAGATCACGTTGATCGCGCCGGCCGTGGCGTTGCGGCCGTACAGTGTGCCTTGCGGGCCCCGCAGCACCTCGACCTGGGCGATGTCGTAGATCAGGCCGCCGGTCGATTGCGGGCGGCCAAGATAGACGCCGTCGATATGATAGGCGACAGCCGGGTCGCCTTGAGGGCCGTCATTGGTCGAGAAAATCCCGCGAATAGCCACACCGGTGGCGGCGTTGCTGGAATTGATCTCGACGTTGGGGGCCGAGCCTTGCAGAGCCTGAAGATTGGCTGACCCTTGCTTCGTCAAGGTCTCGGCGCTGACCGCGGTTACGGCCACCGGAATGTTCTGAACGTTTTCGGAGCGCTTCTGGGCGGTGACCACCACCTCCTCCAAGGCCGCAGGCTCGGTCGTCTGAGCGGCCTGGGCGCTAGCGGCGGTGGCGGCGCCGGCGAAGCAGGCGCTGGCCAGCAGCGCCACGCGGAACGATAGTCCCCTCATTGTATCCTCCCTGTTCTTGTCATCGCCCCGCCTCATTGGACGGACGTTGTTCTTGAGGGGCCCTGGCGCATTCTCGCGCCGGCCGCCTTAAACGGAAGTAGAACAGGCGATCGGCGACGCGGAGGGATCAAAAACCCGTATTGGCCGATAGCTTCGGCGAATATCGCGGCTCTATTTCGCGGGAAGAAAGAGCGGCATGGAGTCCTCCCACAGGCTGTCGGTCAGCAGGCGCTTGCCGGTGCCGTCCGCGTTCATGACCATGATCTGGCCGTAGGGCTGGAAGGTGTTGTCGTAGAGCGCGGCTTCCTCGCGGAAACCATACATTCCGGTGCTCCAAAGGATGCGGCCATCCGCCGACCACACCGCATGGCCGTCATTGCCGCGATTGGTGGTCAGGCGCTGCAGGTCAGAGCCGTCGGGTCGAATGGTGAAGATGTCGAAGTTCACAGTGTCGACCTTGCGGGTGAAGACGATCCGCTTTCCGTCCGGTGACCAGAACGGCAGGTTGTCGTATTCAGTGGTCAGCACCCGCACCTTGCGGGTGTCGAGGTCGATGACCCGCAAGCCCTTCTGCTCAGCGCCCCAGACGCGGAACACGATCTCCTTGCCGTCGGCCGAATAGCTGGGGAATCCCGAATGGACCGAGCCGTCGGTCAGGGGCTCATAGTCGGAGCCGTCGCGGCGCACCCGCATCAAGGTCGCCTTGCCATGGGCGCGCTCCTGGAACCAGACGCCGAGGCCAAAGGCCAGCCACTGGCTGTCGGGCGACCAAGCGGGCTGAAAGGCGCCAGCCAGACCCTTCTTGACCAGGTCCGGGTCCAGGCCCTTGCCGTTGACGTCGAACACCACCCGGCGGTTCGCGCCGTCACGGTTCATTATCACCAGCGAGGAGTTGCCCTGCTGCTTCTCCGTGATCGCCAGCGTGCCGTCGTTGGCCAGCACCGGGAACACGTCGGTGTGCTTGTACTCCCAGTTCGGCTCCCAGCTATAGAGCGGCTTGAACTGCGGACGGGCCTTGAAGCCGACCTTCTCGTAGATCACCAGCTTGCCATCCGGCGACCAGACCGGTGAGCGGATCGATCGCTTCACCGCCTCGAAGCCGGAGGTATAGACCAGGCCCTCATCGGCGCCGCCCTTGCGGTGATAGCCGACGATCTTGTCGTTGAGGAACTGCGGGAACAGCTTCAGGCCAGGCCCCTTGGTATGCTCGGTCCGCTCTCCGGTCGTCAGGTCCACCGACACGATCTGGGAAACGACCTTGGCCACGCCTTCGGGACGGCGCGAGCCCCAGGTATCCTCGGTCGGCACCTCGTAGAAGACGATCTTCCGGCCGTCCGGCGACCACTTCGGCGACCCCAGCGAAAATCCCGGCTTGGACGCCACGCGCCGGAAACCGCGGCCGTCGAGCGCGATCACGTAGATGCTCAGTTCCTGTGTGTGTTCCCAGCCATGGCCGTCGTTGTGGCCCCGCCAGTCGGTATTGCGGTCCGAGGAGAAGGCCAGTTGCTTGCCGTCCGGCGACCAAGCGGGACGGTAGAAGCCGTCCGGATAGGCCGTGTCGCCCTGGACGTCTTCGCCGCCGGTCAGGTTGGTCAGGCGGCCGGACTTCAGGTCCTTGATCCAGATATTGGTTCGATAGCCCTGGCGCGTCGAGACGAAGGCCAGACGCCGCCCGTCGGGCGACAGTTCGCCGGCGTCGTCCACGGACGGACCGACCACCAGGGGGGTGATCCCCGTTCCGTCCAGCTTACAGCGAAAGAGGTCGGATTGCCCGTCGCCGTTTCGCTCGGAGGTGAAGATGACCGACTTGCCGTCGGCGCTGAAGCTGGCGTGATAATCGAACACCGAGCTGCTCAGCAGCTTGCGCTCGTTGGAGCCATCGGCATTGGCGATGTAGAGCTCCGACATCGACGGACCGATGCGGTTCATCAGCATCACGCCCCGGCTTTTGGACGCGGTCGCCTTCTTGGCTGTCGCCGCCATCGCCTCGGTCGTCAGAAACGCCGCCGGCAGGGCGGCGAGGAAGTGTCGACGATCCATAATTTCCTCCAGCTACACGCCGCCTCTTGCAAGGCGGACTTCAGGCGTACGCTCCGCGTCTGCGCGCGGCTTTTTCGCCGTCCAGGCTAAACCCCAATCGCCCTTGGCGGGTCGATCGATTTCGCGTCCCAGCCTATCCATTCGCCGTGGACGCGAACGATTGCGCACGGCGCAAGGCCGGAAACCACCAGGCCCAGAGCCCCGTCACGAGGATCGCGCCAAGACCGCCCAGCACCACGGCCGGCACCGGGCCTATGGCGGCGGCTAGGAAGCCGGATTCGGCTTCGCCCAACTCGTTCGACGCCGAGATGAACAGCGACGACACTGCTCCAACCCGCCCGCGCATGGCGTCGGGCGTCGACAGCTGCATCAGCGATTGGCGCACATAGACCGACAGCATGTCAGCCCCGCCCAGGATCACTAGGCAGACCAGTGACAGCGGCATCCAACGTGACAGACCAAAGATCACCGTCGCCAGGCCGAACACCGCCACGGAGACCAGCATCTTGATCCCGACATGATGCTTCAGTGGCCGCCAGGAAAAGAGCAGCGCCGTCGCCATGGCTCCGACCGCCGGGGCGGCGCGAAGGTGCCCCAGGCCCGCCGGACCAACATGAAGGATGTCGCGCGCGAAAATTGGCAGCATCGCTGTCGCCCCGCCCAGGAGCACGGCGAACAGATCCAGGGAAATCGCGCCCATCACCAGCGTGTTGCCGCGAATATAAACGAGGCCTTCCAGCATCAGCACCCACGGCTTGCGCGGCTCGCCCATCACCCGGGGAAGCGGACGAACCAGCAGCATGCAAACCAAGGACAGAACAAACAGACCACCGCTCGCGGCGTATGGGGCTGGGGGGCTCCACGCGTAGAGATAGCCGCCCATGGCCGGGCCGAGGATCGAGCCCACTCGGCCGGCTATAGCGTTGATGGCGATCGCGTGCGGCAACACCTCAGGCGGGACGATATTGGGACCCAGGGCATTGAGCGCCGGCATCGAGAAGGCTCGGGCCACGCCCAGGAACGCAGCCACGATCATCAGCGCCGGCAGAGAGGCGCCCCCGCCCCACGTCAGCAGGCCAAGGGCGGCGGCGCAAAGCATCTGAAGGCTCGTAGTCAGGCAGACGATTAGCCGACGGTCGAACCGGTCGGCCGCCCAGCCCGTGATCAAGGTCAGCAAGAACAGCGGCGCAAACTGCGCCAGGCCCACCAAGCCCAGCTGCAGGGCCGCCGTCTTCGTGTCCATCGTCGCCCGCGCCAGGTCGTAGACTTGCCAGCCGACCACGATCACCAGGGTGTTCTGCGCCAAAGTCGAGCATAGCCGCGCGGTCCAGAAGAAGCGGAAATCTCGAAACGCGAAGGGATGTCGGCCGTCGCTCATCGCAGGCTCCTCATCAACGTTCTTGCTCCTTAGCGCGTCGGGAGAAGCTTTAGTCGGTCCGACCGCAATTCGAATGACCGCCCGCTCTCCTTGAATGGCCCCTCGCCTTGGCCCGACCGATACCCTCGCGGTCTTTGAGGGGGAGCCTGCACGATGACGACGGGCGCGGAAGCGGCGGTCCGCATGCTGAAACAGCATGGGGTCAGGCAGGTATTTGGCCTGTGCGGCGACACAAGCCTGCCCTTCTACGACGCCTTGGCGCGCCTGGATCATGGCATCGACCACATTCTGACCCGCGACGAGCGCAGCGCCGCCTACATGGCCGACGCCTATGCCCGCCTGTCGGGCCGGGTGGGCCTGTGCGAGGGACCGAGCGGCGGCGGCGCGACCTATATCTTGCCCGGCGTGATCGAAGCCAACGAGAGCTCGATCGCCATGGTTTCGATCACCTCGGACGTCGCGGTGACCGCGCGAGGTCGCTATCCCCTGACTGAACTGGACCAGAAAGCGCTGTTTGCGCCGCTTACCAAGTGGAACACGGTCGTCGACCACGTCAGCCAAATCCCGCATGTTTTCCGAACCGCTTTCCGCGCGGCGACCACGGGGCGACCTGGCGCGACCCATATCGGCCTGCCCTATGACGTGCAGAAGCAGACCTGCGACTTCGATCTTTGGGCCCAGGCCGAGCATGGCGCCTTTCCCGCTTTGCGGACCGGGCCATCGCCGGACCTCGTGGCGGCGGCCGCCGAGGTCATCCTGGCGGCTAAGCGGCCAGTGTTCGTCTGCGGCGGCGGGGCGATCATCTCCGGCGCGACGGCAGAGTTGGCCGCCCTGGCGCAATTGCTCGACGCACCGGTGGCCTCGACCGTCAGCGGCCACGGGGTGATCCCAGACAACCACCCCCTGGCGCTTGGCGTGGTTGGCGCCAATGGCGGCACCGAGCAGACACGTGAGGTCGTGGCCAACGCCGACGCGGTGATTTTCGTTGGGTGCCGGGCGGGGTCGACCACCACCGAGCACGGCGAGGTTCCGGGTCGCGACGTGCCGATCATCCATATCGATGTCGACCCGATGGTCGTCGGCGCTAACTATAAGGTCGAGGTGGGTGTCGTCGGCGATGCGCGCCTGTGCCTTTCGGCCCTTCTTGCGGAGATCGCTCGACGCCTGGACAACACGCCGCGCGCCACAGGAACCGCCGAGCGGCTGGCCGCCGTACGCTGCGCCAAACGGGCCCGTTTCGAGCGCCTGGCCGGGTCGACGGATCGCCCGATCCGCCCCGAACGGGTGCTGGCCGCCTTGCAGGCCGCCCTGCCCCGCGACGCGGTGATCGTCGCTGACCCCGGCACCCCCTGCCCCTACTTCTCCGGCTACTACGATTTCAACACCGCTGGCCGAAGGTTCATCACCAACCGCGCCCATGGGGCGCTGGGCTTTTCCCTGCCGGCCTCGATCGGCGCCTGTTACGGCGCGCCCGGGGCGAAGGTCGTGGCGGTGATGGGCGATGGCAGCTTCGGCTTCGCGGTCGGCGAACTGGAGACGATCGTGCGAAAGCGCCTGCCGATCACCCTCGTCGTCTTCTCGAACGCCGCATATGGCTGGATCAAGGCCAGCCAGAAGAGCGGCTATGGTCAGCGCTACTTCTCGGTCGACTTCAACCGCTCGGACCATGCCCGCATCGCCGAGGCCTTCGGCCTGAAAGCCTGGACGATCGCCGACCCGAACGACCTTGAGGCGGCGGTGCGCGCCGCCATCGCCCACGACGGACCAACCTTGATCGATGTGATCGCCCAGCCGCTGGAAGAGTCTGCCGTCCCGGTCAGCCGTTGGATGGGGTGAGCATCGACAGGCCGGGCCAGGCGCACCAACGCCCGTGTCGGACATCATGGGACGTCACGGCCGATCGGCGCGCTTGATGAACAGCGCCATGGGCACCGTAAAGAAGAAGTGAGACATGAAGCCGCCGATGACCACCGCGGGGTCAAGGTAGTCGGGATGATCGTCGCCGGCGACGGCGATGGCCACGTGCATGACGATCCATGCGACGACCGCATAGCCCAGCGCCACCAGGGTGGCCTCCACATTACGCCGTCGGAAGAACGGCCAGATCAGCGCGAAGAGGACGCCCCAGGCTGCGGCGAAGGTGAAGTGGATGCCGGTCCCCACGACATAGGCCAGGGGCCCCAGGCTTGCCTGTGTCGGCTTGCCGAACACCAGGCCCACGGCGTTGGCCGGGATGCCCGTCAATGGCAGCAAATGCTGTACGCCGACCCAGACCAGAGCCTCGTAGATCCAAATGACCACACCGCCAATGACGCCGGCGGCGGCGCCAAGGCGCATGGTCGCGGACAGGGGAACTTCACGCACACGCATCTCCAGACATTGGATGTCGGGGCGGGCTCAAGGCCCGCCCCGCGGGATCAGAACGAGGCGACCAAGGTCGCGCCGACATAGCGGTCGAAGTCGCGCGGCAGCGACTGGGCCACGGCCCCAGCCCCGCCGACCGACCCGGAGATGCGCCGCAGACCGTCGACATAGTGGGTGTTGCCCAGGTTCTTGACGAAGACGGTAACCTTGTAGCGGTCGTCCGGCTCGCTCACCGAGATGCTGGCGTTCGCCACGCCGTAGGCCGGCCGCCACCAGACGGAGTTGGGCCGGTTGGCATCGGCCAGGTTGCTGAACAGGGTCCGGGCGGTATGCGTCCAGTTGGCGTTGAACGCCACTTTCCACTCACCGATCGTGGTGTCGTATGAGCCGGCGAAGCCGTATTTGTTCTTCGGCGCGTTGAGAGGGACCCCGCCCTTTACATTGGTCACCGCGTCGACAAACAGGTCGCCAAATTCGTTGTCGGCGAACAGGAAGTTGCCCGACAAGGTCAGGCCGTCGACCGGCCTCAGCGTGAAATCGCCTTCGACCCCGCTGGTGTAGAGCTTGCCTGCCGACCGCAGGACCGGCGCGCCAGACCCGTCCAGGCCCGCCGAGGAGGTCTGGTAGCCGTTGAACAGGGTGTCGTAATAGGTGACGTTTAGCTCGGCGCGGCGATTGAGGAAGCGGGCCTTGAAGCCCCCCTCCCACGAACGCGAGCGTTCGGGCGCGACCGGCGAGTTGTCGTAGCCGGCCTGGGTCACGTAGATGTCAGCGTCGACGGCCTGGCCCTTGTAGCCCTTCGCCCACGAGCCGAAGACCAGGATGTCGGGCGTGAACTCGTACTTGGCGATGACCTTGCCGATGGTGGCGGTGTCGCTGAACGAGCGGTCGACGTCGAAAGCCGGGGTCCCGAAGTTGGCGCCGGGACGCGCTGGATTGGCCGCACCGATGTGGTCGCCGTTCGGTCCCGTGACCTTTTGGTGGCGCCACTTGAGGGTCTCGCCCAAATAGCGGAAGCCGCCGGTCAGGGTCAGCTTGTCGACCGGGCGGAAATTCAGGTTGCCGAAGATTGCCTTGTTGGTCGTGTGCACCCGGGTGCGCATGTCGGCCAGCACGTAGGCGGTGTCGCGATTGACCGTGTAGGTCGTCGGGCTGGTGAAGGTGACATTGCCGGCGATGTTGGAGCGCACGCCGGCGATCGTCAGGTCGCGACGGATGATCCCGTCATAGAAATAGGCTCCGACCAGATAGTCGACCTTCTCGTCGACGGGCGAGGTCAGGCGGATTTCCTGCGAGAAGGTGCCGTTCTGCTCAAGGCTGTTGCTCTCGCCGACTTTGCCGTTGCGCGTGGCGAAGCTGACGTCGTTGAGCATTAGGGCGTCCAGACGCGCCAGGGCGTCGGCGGCGCTGATCCCGGGAACCGTGGCGTTGAATAGCTGCTGTGGCGTCACGCCCGTGAAGTTGGCGTTGGTGCCGTCGCGATCGCGGATGGCGAAGTCCTCGTAGTGGCGATAGGCGGTCAGCGACGTGAGGGTGAACTCGCCGATGTCGAACTCGCTTTGCAGCGAAATTCCTTCGTTCTTCTGCTTCCCCTCTTGGGCGGTGTCGAAATTCACGTAGCGATTGTCGGGCCCCACCGGGGTCTTGGTGAAGGCGGCGGTGACGTTGCCTGATGCCGCGGCCACACGGATCGGCTCGCCGCAGCAGTCGGCGTCGCGCCGGGCGATGTCGCCCGACAGCAGGAAGCGGATCGCGTCGGTCGGTCGGTAGTCGATCTTGCCGCGGAAACCATAGGTTTCGACGTTGTTGACCGTCTTGCCGTCGGCGACATTGATCACTTTGCCGTCGCGTTTACCGTAATAACCATAGGCGCGGATCGCCACCTGGTCGTTGAGCGGGCCGCTCAGCGTCAGGCTGGCCTTGCGCTCGTTGTCCTCGGCGATGGTTAGCTCGGCCTTCCGCTCCCAGCGATCGCGGTTGGGGTTCTTGGTGACGATGATCACCGCGCCGGCTGAAGCGTTCTTGCCTTGCAGCGTGCCCTGCGGGCCGCTCAGCACTTCGACGCGCTCCAGGTCCGTCAGGCCGTCAAACGCCGCGCCCGGACGGGTGTAGACCACGCCGTCGACGATCACCGCCACGCTGGGTTCGGCAGCGACCGAGAAGGCCTCCGTGCCGATGCCGCGGATCGAGAAGTTGAATAGGCGCGCCTCGTCGGCCGCCTGGAAGTTCAGGGTCGGAGCGAACTGCGGGAAGTCCCTGGCGTCGTTGATCTGGTGCTTTTCCAGGACGGCCGCGGTCAGGACGCTGACGCTGGCGGGCACATCGTGCAGCTTTTCCTCGCGCTTGTTGGCCGTGACAATGACGTCGTCGAGCATGATCGGCTCGCTCGACTGCGCCTGGGCATAGGCCAGAGCGGGCATGGCGCTAGAGATCGCGGTGGCGCACAGCAGAGCGCGCAGTCCGCGCTTGCGGAGAGCTTCCATTGGTTTCCCCCTTATTGGTTGCGGCTTGTTTCGCCGTTGCAACGACCATGGGGGAGGACTCGGGGGCCGGGGTTATTCCTTTTTCCGGCGAGGTATTACCAAATGCGCGTGCAGGACGCGGCCAACAAAAAGACCCAGCGCAAGCGCTGGGTCCAGTCTGCCGAAGGTGGGTAGCTCACCCTCGCGGGGAGTTCAGGTCTAGTAGCGCACGCCGATCCGGACGCCGTACATCCGCGGCTCGCTGACCGCGATGGAGGCCGAGTTGACGATCGTGGCCGAATAGTTGCCCGGCGAGTTGATCATCTGAAGATCGTTTTCGATGTTCTTGACGAAGCCCATCAGCGTGAAGCGGCCGTCCGGATCGGCATAGGTCACTGTCGCGTCCGAACGCGTGAAGGACTTCTGCTTGAACTGGATCGCGTCGACGAACGAGCTCGTCAGATAGCCGGAGCTGTACTTGCTCGAGACCCGCGCGGTGACCGAACCACCATTGTCCAGCTCGAACACGTGCGCGTAGGACCCGGTCAGGGCCGCCTTCGGCGTCTTGTCGAGCCGGTAGCCCGACCAATCGATGTTCTGGAACAGGCCCGCCTGCAGGCTGGTATATTCCGAGCGCAGGAAGGTGGCCGCCAGATCGATCGAGTCGTTGGGCGTCGGCTTGTATTTGGACTCGATTTCCAGCCCGTAGATCTTCACCGGCACCGAGCGGGTGTAGATGACCATGTTGCCGGAGATGTTGACCAGACTGGAGACCTGCGACTTCGAGTAGTCGTAGTAGAAGCCGGTGGTGTTGATCTGCAGGTTGCCGAGCGGCCGGCCCTTGTAGCCGACTTCGTAGGCCGTCAGCGATTCAGGGTCATAGGTGCCCACCCCGCCGGTGGTGGGATCAAAGTCATTGAACCCGCCGGCCTTGTAGCCCGTGGCGATCGAGGCGAACACCATCTGTCCAGGGGCGACCTGATAGTCGGCCGCGAAGCGATAGGTCGTTTTCTTTGCCTTCTGATAGCCGTTGTTGGGGCCGCCGATGCAGTCCTGCGGCGCGACGCAGACGCCGCCGTAGGCGTTGGGCCACGGCCCTGGCCCGGCCGCGAAGGTGCCCTGGCGATCCACCTCGTCGGACGAGCGACGCACGCCCGCCGTGAGGTTGAAGCTGTCGTTGACGTGGAAGGTGCCTTGCGCGAACGCGCCCTCGGACGTGTGGACGGTGTTGTTGACCGGATCGATGCCATTGCGGCTGCCGGCCAGGGTCGCATTGGTCACCGGAGCCGACCAGTTGTGGTCGCTCTCGTTGATGTCTTCCTTGGTGTAGTTGACCCCCGCGACCCAATCGACCCGGCCGGACTCGGCGTTCGAGATCCGAGCTTCGTGGGAGGTCGTGGTCACGTCGCCACGATACTGGCGCCAAGCATAGGTGCCCACCGCCGGGGGCGGCCCTTGGTAGTTGCCCAGGGGATCGTTCGTCGACGAGGTGCGATCGTTGGCCGAAAACAGGTGCCGCGCGCCGGTGTAGTCGAAGGCGATTCCATTGAAGGCCGTCTTGAAGTCCACGTTGTAATTGTGGAAGTCCTCGTTGGTCCGGCTGCCGAAGGGATTGCCATAGACCGAGCGCGCCGCCGCACCCGACTTGGTCAGATAGTTGTTGTAGAGGACCGCGCCGGGGCCCACGCCGCTGACGCTGCCGAAGGTGGT
>Ga0247812_10000397_pt1 | contig 30365 bp, 24 predicted proteins | sample UWRJL149409B1_FD_178011 | JGI IMG/M metagenome (GOLD analysis project Ga0247812, IMG submission 178011) | Plant litter microbial communities from Arlington Agricultural Research Station in Wisconsin, United States - UWRJ-L149-409B-1 | ecosystem: Environmental > Terrestrial > Plant litter >...
ATAAATTCTGTAATTTGTGCAAAGATAGTTTATTCTTGCTAAATAATCCTAAGTTCATTGTTCTTAGATTAATAGCTATTATTTTTTAGGGTTGCAGGAGCAGTACAATTGGCTTTTTTTCAGGCATGTTGTCCCGCTTTTCGTTTCAATCTTTTATTTTTTTTAAAGAAAAAAATAAAAAGATTTCCACTGCAAACGAAGTTCACTGAACTCCTATGAAAATAAATGTTAAGTGAGTAATCGGGGCTATTTTCAGACAATTCGCTTTTTTTAGACAGGCTTTACCACAGAGATGCACAAAGGTTTCACAAAGGTTCACGGAGTTTTTTAAGCTTTGCGCAACTCTGTGCAACCTTTGTGTATCTCTGTGGTAATTATTTCAAACAAAAAATCAGTGTAAACCGGTCAAATCCGTACAACCTGTGGGCTATCACTTTAAGGATGTAAAAGCAGGTTCTTTCCGTGCCATAAAACGCTAGGATTAATCAAAACAATACAGCAAACGCCAGAAACAATCAGGAATTTCAATACATTATGCAAAAGCAAAAACTGTCCTTTCGAATTCGATTTCCATAAATAAATCAGGAAAAATAATAAAACAGCAAAACATACATAAAAGTAAATATCCATATAGCCCACATCGTAAATGTTGATTAGGATATATACCGGAATCACGGTTAGAAACGTTAGTACTGTAATAATTTGTTTAGAAACCGTTTCGTTATAAATGATCGGAATGGTTCTGTAGTTGTTGACCAAATCACCTTTTATATTTTCAAGATCTTTTATCATTTCTCGAATCAGTAATAATAAAAATAAGAAAACAGCATGTGCTGAAATCACCATAAAATGGCTCATATGATCTTCTATTTCTTCAAACGAAACCTTATTATAAAAATACAAAAGAATGGCAAAAAAAGGCAGAACAGCCAAAAATGCCGCTGTCAAATTACCAACAATTGGGTACTTCTTTATTTTATGAGAGTAAAACCAAATCAGGAAAATATAAGCCGAAAAGAACAAAAAAGCACGCCAGGAAACAATCAAAGCCATCAGGGCAGCAATAAAATTAAGCGTAAAATAAACCGAAAGCTTAGTCTTCTGACTCACCAATCGATCCAGCATCGATTTGTTGGGTCTGTTGATTAAATCCTTCTGACTGTCGTAAAAGTTATTGATAATATATCCGGAAGCAATGGTAATGGCAGATGCAAAAACAATCAAGAATAAGTTGAAATCCAATAAAATGTCAAGTGCTCTTTTCTCCGGAGCCAATATAAAAATAGCAGATAAATATTGTGCTAAAACAATAATTGGAATGTTATAGCCTCTCACTACTGAGAACAAACTAACAATTTTCATTACTAAAAGTTTGTGCTGTCTGCTTAACATTTTTTTAAGTTAGTTTGGGGTTTAATTTGAAGTTTGTTGTAAAAAGTGAAGTTTGGTGCAGCTTTTAAAGTTTGTCTTTTAATAATGCTGCAGAACCTAAGCCTAATTTTCGAATGCAAGCTAAGGCTTCTTTTTGAGATATTCCAACTTCTGTGATGTCTTTTTTATTTACAAAACAAACAGATCCAGTCCAGGGACTTGGTGCATCGGGAACAAACACGGTAAAATTACTTTCATTTATTTGCTCTATTAAAAAAGCAAATTGCAATCCGGCATCTGTAGGAACTAAGACAACTTTTAAATTTTCATTAGATTCAAAACCCATAATATTTTCATTCGTTTTCTTCATGAATGAATAACCTGGAATAAAACTTAAAATACCGTTTTCTAATCTTTCAATTAGTTTCTTTGCATAAGCAGTTCTGGCAACTAAACCAGCACTAATACAAATGATGAATATAATTAAAATCGCAATAATTTCCTCAATTGCCAATCCTAAAATTTTAACTTTCGGGAAATGACTTATAATTGGAAGTGTGATTTTCTGGATGATATGATATCCTTTTTCCAGAATTACTAATAATAGTACTAATGGTGCCAAAAACAGAATCCCGCCTAAAAAAGTTGTTTTGATAATCTTTAAAATGCTTTTCATATTAAATAACTTTTAGGGTGATGATTTCTAGAAAAGGATATTCAATAAGCCGGATTTTTTTAAAGAAGTTTAAATTTAGAATTGGTAAACAACTTCTAATTTATAATCTTTTAAAGATGCTTTAGCACGTTCTAAGTCTTCAGTAAAACCAAGAATATAACCGCCTCCGCCAGAACCGCAAAGTTTTAAATAGTAATCGTTTGTGTCGATTCCGTTTTGCCAGATTCCGTGAAATTGTTCCGGAATCATTGGTTTAAAGTTGTTTAAAACGACTTTTGACAGCTTTTTAGTATTGGTAAACAACGATTTCATGTCGCCATGCAAAAAGTTTTCTACGCAGGCATCGGTATATTTTACAAATTGGTTTTTAAGCATCGTACGGAAACCTTTATCTTTCAGATTTTCCATAAAGATGTTCACCATAGGAGCCGTTTCGCCTACAATTCCAGAATCTAATAAAAACACAGCGCCTTTTCCGTCAAAACTCTGAGTCGGAATACCAGTTGCTTCAATATTATCTTTAGAATTAATTAAAATCGGAATACTCAAATAACTGTTTAAAGGATCTAAACCAGAACTTTTTCCGTGGAAAAAACTCTCCATTTGAGCAAAAATATTTTTTAGTTGTAACAGTTTTTCACGAGTTAAATTCTCTAAAACTGTTATTTTGTGTGTAGCATATTTATCGTAAATAGCAGCAACGAGAGCACCACTGCTACCAACGCCGTATCCTTGCGGAATACTTGAGTCAAAATACATTCCGGTTTCGACATCATTTTTTAAACTAACCAAATCAAAAGCTACCAATTCAGGTTGTTCTGTCTGTAAAGTTTCAAGATAAGTTGCAAAACGTTGTAAACTTGCGTTTGATGCGATTGCTTCAGTCGAAGGATCTTCGATTTTCTTCAATGCACCATTGTAAAAATTATAAGGAATAGAAAGTCCTTTAGAGTCGCGGATGATTCCGTATTCTCCAAAGAGTAATATTTTTGAGTAAAATAATGGTCCTTTCATGTTTATTTTATGTCTTTCTTTATTTTATTTGGAGTAGAAGATTTTTTATTTAATCCCTTCTCAAGAATCTCTCGAACTTTTCTTATGATTATAGGATTGTTACATTCCATAATCAATTTCATTACTTTGATTTTTTCTGCTTTGATGCCCATCAATCAAATTTTAATTAAAGATACGTAAAATTATAATGCAATTGCACCTTCTCCAATTTGGTCGCAAATGTACTGACGATTCTGACAAAATACAACTAATTCGTCCTTAATAAATTGTAATACTTTCTCGCTAACGTTTTCGGGATAAAGGACATGTACATTTGCACCGGCATCAAGCGTAAAACAAACTGGAATTTGGGTTTCATTTCTAAATTTCCAAATCGCATTTATGATCTGCAAAGTGTTTGGTTTCATCAAAATAAAATACGGCATCGATGTCATCATCATAGCATGCAAAGTCAAAGCTTCACTTTCGACCACTTTAATAAATTCATCTAAATTTCCACTTTCAAAAATGGCAATTAGCTGATCCAGATTTTCATGTGCCTGAGCAAAACGTCTTTCGGCATAAGGATGATTGTGCATTAAATCATGTCCTACAGTACTTGAAACTTGTTTTTCGCCTTTGTCAACCAATAAAATAGTATCCTGATAATTTTTAAAATTGTCATGAATTGTATACGAAAATTCAACTCCGTATAAATCAGAACTTCCTTCAATATTCGCCTGATTTCCCCAAGCGACAACATTTCCTTTTACACTTCTGCAAGCGCTTCCGGAACCTAAACGGGCTAAAAAAGAAGCTTTCTGATAAAAATATTCATCCGTCATTTCCGGATTCAGTACTTTTTCTAAACTCATAAAATTCATTGCCAAAGCTGCCATTCCAGATGCCGAAGAAGCAATTCCCGAACTATGCGGAAATGTGTTTTGTGTATCAATCGTAAAATGATAGTCTTTCAAAAAAGGCAGATAAACCTCAATTCTTTCTAGAAACTTCTGAATTTTAGGTTTGAAATCTTCTTTTGGTTTTCCTTCAAAAAGTAAATCAAATGAAAAATTGTTTGTCGTGCTGAGCGAAGTCGAAGCATCTCTTCTTTCAAATCCCACTTTAGTAATCGTCTTGCAATTATTAAGCGTAAAACTTACGGATGGATTTGCTGGAATTTGATTCTCTTTTTTCCCCCAATATTTTACTAATGCAATATTGCTGGGAGCGCTCCATTCAAAATTTCCGTTTTCGATCGTCGAAGTATATTTTTTAGGAATAAAATCAGTTGCTGTAACCATGAAATATAAAATTTTGGCAAAGATAGTTTTTAAATATTTTTACCATATAGGTTATATAAGAAATTATAAGTTTGGCTTTGATTAAAATGAACTTATATGGTTTAAACTTTCTTTTTAACTATTTTTGACTAAAATTTGAATAGAATGAAATTAAACAAGATCACCAAAATCGTCGTAGCATTAATAATTTGTTTAATGGTAGGGTATTCTGCAAGCATAGTGACCAGACCAAGTGTTGAAACGTGGTACCCAACGATTATAAAACCAAGTTTTAATCCGCCCAATTGGATTTTTATGCCGGTTTGGACGTTGCTTTATATTTTAATGGCGGTTGCGGCAGGATTGGTTTGGGATAAAATAAAGGAACAAAACCAAGAAGTAAAAGTGGCATTAGGTTTCTTTTTGATTCAATTGACATTGAATGCTATTTGGTCGTATATATTTTTCGGGTTAAAAAATCCCATGTTGGCTTTAATCGAAATTGCACTTTTATGGCTGATGATTTATGAAACTTATTTAAAGTTTACAAAAATCAACAAGACTGCGGGTTATTTACTGATTCCCTATATGGCTTGGGTTGCTTTTGCCGGGATTTTAAATGCTAGTATTTGGTGGTTGAATAAATAGAGGTTTAATTTAATTTTTAGATTCTGCTTTTACTTTCTTGAACATTTCATTTTTAGCGTACAAAAAATCCATTGTAGTCAGTACATTATTGTTTTCTATTAGGTTTTTAGATCTTGGGTCAGCATCGCAGAAATCAATAAAAAGATCTTTTTCTTCGGGTTTTAATTTTAAATCGTTAGTAAAGAAAGAGGAAGGAATAGAGGCCGCTACGAGTTTCTTAAAGCTGCTATCCTCAGTTTTTTTCTTGAGTTCTTCTTTCTTATCATTTTTAAATAGATTAAAAACTCCTTTTCCCATTCGGGAAAAGTCCATTCCATTTGGAATAGTTCCGTCGTAAACACCCGTGTATTTTTGCAAAGATGCGGCATCTTTTTCGAATTTTACTTTGTCCAGATCTTGTTGGGAAATTTTAAATGGCTCAAGTTTCATGTTGGTTACTATAACTTCATCTAATTCTTCAGGTCTTGGAACCATGTTGACAATAATATTATTTTTATCAATGTTTTCCTGGGATATTTTTAATCTTGTAAAAAAGTGATTTTTATGAAAGAAAAGTAAACTATCCTTAGGTCTAACCAAAATTGAAAAGTCTCCTAAATAATCGGTTGTTGTACTGGTTTTGGCTGTTTTATTAATAACTTCTACTTTTTTGAGAGGGAAATTATTAGATAATACCTTTCCCTGGATTAATTTTTCTGTTTGAGAAATAGAAAGCTGGTACGTTAAAAAAGAAATTATAGTGAGCAATTTTACTTTCATTAGATGTTTTTTTTCAATCTTTTTTAATTTTTAAGTTCTGTTTTCAGTTTCTGGAATTCTATGTTTTTTGCATATAAAAAATCCATTGTTGTTAGGATATTGTTGTGATCTAAAATCATTTTCGATTTAGGATCAGCATCGCATAATTCTATAAATAATGCTTTTTCTTCTGGTTTCAGTTTTAAATCTTTAGTAAAAAAATCTTCTGGAATTGAAGCTGCTAATTTTTTAAAATCAACTTTAGAAACTTTCATTTTGGGTGTATCTTTTTCTTTTTTAAATAAATCAGCAATAAAGCCGCCTACTGCAATAAAATTCATACCATTTACAATACTTCCGTCGTAAACTCCAGTATATTTATGCAAAGAAGCAGAAGGAAAAACAGTAGAACCTACACCCGCGGCACCAACATGAGGAAATTTGATATTTGTAATTAAAACTTCTTCTAATTCTTCGGGTTTTAAAATCATATTTACTACAAGATCATTTTTATTGAGGTCTGTTTGCGTAAGTTTTATTCTTTTGAAGAAATAATCTTTCGAGAAAAATATCAAACTGTCTTTAGCATTAACTAAAATGGAGAATTCTCCCAATTCATTAGTGGTGGTAATTGTTTTAGACGTTTTATTGATTACTTCTACATTTTTAAGTGCAACCGTTTCAGATAAAACTTTGCCCTTTAATAATTTTTCTGTTTGAGAAATAGAAAATTGATAGGTTAAAAAAGAAATTGTAGTGAGTAATTTTGCGTTCATCTAATGGTATTTAGCTGAACGTAAAATTATTAGAATTGTCTTAAGGAAAACTTATCGAATCTGTAAATTCTTGTTAATTAGTTTGCTTACAAAGTTTTCCAGGTTCTGTTTTAGTATAAATTTTTCATATTCAAACAAAAAGCGATTTTCTCTATTTCATTTTTAGAAAAAGAGACAATCGCTGTGATTTGTTTTTGTAATGAAAACTATTATTTGTCAATCAGATCAATAATAGATTTTATTCTATACTTATTTTTTCAATTGCCCATTCTTTGGCTAGACCTGCTCCAGTTGCTTTTACTATTACAAATAAATTATTTCCGGCAGAATTGCTAAACACAAAAAATGGTTCGGCATCGTAAAATACTTTATTTGATTCACTTTTTGATACCAGAAATTGCTCTAACGGTATCTTGTTCTTAAAACTAAGATTGGAGTCATTATACACATAAATGTACGGAAGCTTCTTCTGAATCCAATTATTATCAGCTACTAGTAGTAGATAAAGATTGTTTTTTACTGATGAATGATCTAACCATTCAATAGGGGAGTATACGTTCGTTTCAGTATTGATTGTACCGTTATAGATCATGTCCTGACTTCTAAGTTCGGAAGTTTTAAAAACAGTTTTTCCTCTGGTAAATATTCTATTTCCATCTTCAGAAAACCATAGATTTCCGTTCATAATATAATCTCCATGATAAGGGGAGTCGTAGCTATATTCTGCATTTCCATTTTGAATATCATATTTCTCTATATCCATTGGGGATAAACTATTTTCTGCACCATATATATATTTGCCTGATGGATGTAATCTTGCTTTATTTCCTTCGTAAATTTTTTCGCCAATATGTTCATATTCATTATCATTTGTTAAGCTTAAATTTATAGACCTTATAAACGTCGATTGACCTTTTAAAGGGAAAATGTATGCCCATTTATTGTTTCCAAGAACAATATCATTTGCGTAACAAGATACAGGATATGTTTTTGTAATATTTTTACTAGTTAAATTGATATAAGAAATATGTCTATCATGTCCAATAACTGCTGTTTTTCCATCAGGAGATATTGAAATACAGGTAGGGGGATATAACAATGGTATACTTTCAATCAAACCTGTATTTGTTGATAGAATATTTACTGCAGCGGGACTTGCAGATACGTATACAAGCTGATTGGTAACTTTAGAAAACTCTGCATCGACAACATCAGAATTTAAAACTACTTTCTGTTCTACAAAATGGGTTACACTTACAACGATTGAATCTTTTTTATTATTGATATTTAGATATAATTTTGAATAAGATTTGCCATTTGGTAAGTCTTGTTTATCAACCGTAACCGTAATTTCATCGTGATTTAAGGAAGTTATAGCTCCTTCTTTTTTGGAAACGGATACATAGTTTTTTGAACTTGATAGCGAATAATTTAAAGCTGTTTCACCTTGGTTTTCAATATTAAGAACAAGTTTGTTGTTGAAAATAGTAAAATTTAATGTGTCAGGTATCGAATAACTTGCCTCTTTAATTTGTTCATTCTTTGAATCATTATTCGAACAACCGATAAGCGTTAACAATGTGATTAATGTTAATACAATTTTTTTCATATTATTTCTTCATTTTTGTATCTCCTGATTTTTATAGTATATTATACCTATAAAAAAGGAAATGTAAATAGTAAGTGGTTTTTATTAAAAAGAATAATTATTAGTTAATATTGATCTTTTGAATTGCCCATTCATTAACTAAATCAGAATCAAATGCTTTTGTTATTACAAATAAGCGATTCCCGGTTGAGTTGCTAAAAACAAAATAAGGCACAGCATCATAAGCTTTTGCATTGTTTTTTTTCGTTTGATTGAAATATTTTTCCAAATCAAATTTATTTACATAACTAAGATCAGCATCGTTAAAAACATAAATATTATTCAATTTTATTGGATTCCATTGATCACCATTTGAAAAGATTACGTATAATTTTCCTTTTGAAGAAGAATGCTCCAGCCAATCAATTTTATAATTGTTTTCAGAAGGAATTTTACCATTATATATTGCATCTAAATTATTAAGTTCGGAAGTTTTTAAAACACTTCTTTCTCTGGTAAAAAGCCTGTTGCCGTCTTCTGAAAACCATATGCTGGGAATAGTGTAGTTTTCTTCTTCGAAGTTAGATTCGTATCGATCATCAATATCTCCATTTTTAATTGTAAGTCGTTGAATCTGACCTCTTGATAACGGACTTTGCGCATAAATATATTTGCCTGACGGATGTAGTCTACCTTTAGTTCCAGCGTGTATTTGATTGTAAATACTTATGGGCATTTCATAATTATATTCCAAATTCATATTAACGCTTTTTATATACGTCCATTGATCTCTTTCTGGAAAAACATATGCCCATCTATTATTTCCAAGAACAATATCAAGTGCAGAGCAAGAGATATCATAGGTTTGGATTATTGATGGGTTTTTTAAATTAACATGTGTGATGTGGCCATCATGACCTACCACGGCAGAATTACCATTTTGTGAAATGGAAATACATGTAGGGGTATAAGCTAAGGTGATTTTTTTTAATGACTCTGTATTACAATCAAAAATGTTTACTTGAGCAGGATTTGATGAAACATATACTAACTGATCAGTTTGTTTTGAATATTCAGCATCTATAACATTTGTTTGTAATGTTATTTTTTCTTCTTTGATTTTTTCAGAATCACTAGAGTCATTTTCGCAGCTGTATAATGAAAACAAAAGTATAGTTGCCAATAATATTTTACCCATTTTTTACGTAAGTTTTATCCTGTTTTTAAAGCGCAAATATAGACAAGTCTTTTGCAAAATAACTATAGAATTTCAATTAATTCTGAAGCATTGTTGATCACTACTTTCGCTCCGCTTGCTTTCAATTCTTCTTCTGTTCTGTAACCCCAGGAAACCCCAACAGGAAACATATTGGCATTTTGGGCAGTCTGCATATCAATATCAGAATCTCCAACAAAAAGAATTTCTTCCGGTTTAAAATTCCATTTTCTGCTTATTTCTAAAGCTTCAAAGGGATTTGGTTTTTTAAGTTCTTCAGTACTCAAACCAATTGCAGCTTCAAAATAATCCGGAAATATTTCTGCCGCGATTTTCTTGGTAAGTTCATCGGCTTTGTTTGAAAATATAGCTAGTTTAATGTTTCTAGAAACTAACTGATCTAGTAATTCAAGAATGCCGTCGTAAGGTTTTGTTTTAATTGTGCAAACTTCGCGATATTCATTAATCATACAATCAAAGCATATTTCAATTTGTTCATCAGAATTGTTAGTGGCTGGTAACGCTTTGCTGACCAAATTTCGCAAACCGCTTCCTATAAAATATTGATAAGTTTCGTAAGTATGAGTGGGATAATTTAGACCTGTAAGCACAGTATTCATGGCATCTGAAATGTCTTCTAATGAGTTTACTAACGTTCCGTCTAAATCAAAAATAATTCCTTTAAATTTCATTGTATTATATATTATTGGCTAAAATAAATCCGCTTGTCCAGGCATTTTGGAAATTGAAACCTCCTGTAATGGCATCGATATTCACAATTTCTCCGGCAAAATAAAGGTTTTGATGCAATTTGCTTTCCATGGTTTTGAAATTGATTTCTTTTAAATCGATTCCGCCTGCAGTTACGAATTCTTCTTTGAAAGTGCTTTTTCCGTTTACTTTAAATTCGGCTTTGGTGAGTTGAGAAACTAAATTCTGCAATTGAATTTTAGATAAATCGGCCCATTTAGTCTCTGCTTCAATTCCTGACGCTAAAACCAGACTTTCCCATAAACGATTCGGGAAATCAAAAGGAGATTTTTTCGAAACAGCTTTTTTAGCATGTTCCTGTTTTAAGTCTTTCAGTATTTTCTCGGCATCTTCGGTATCGACATCATTTAACCAATTTACATAGATTGTAAACTGATAATTTTTATCGAATAAAGTACGAGCGCCCCAAGCCGAAAGTTTTAAAATTGCAGGGCCGCTCATTCCCCAATGCGTAATCAGCAAAGGTCCGGTTGATTCGAGTTTGGTATCTTTTACGTTTACGGTAACTTGTGCCGCAACGCCTGGTAATTCTTTTATTCTTGAGTCTTTAATATTAAAAGTAAATAGGGAAGGGACAGGACTTACAATGGCGTGTCCTTGTGTTTGCAGCATTTCCCAAATTTTAGGATTACTTCCGGTTGCCAGAACTAGTTTTTCTGTAGCGTAATTTTCGTCCTGCGTATCAATTTTCCAGTGATTTTCAGCTTTAAAAATCGATTGTACACTTTGACCCGTTAATACTTTAATACCTAATTTTCCGGTTGCTTCTAAGAAACAATCTATTATGGTTTGAGAAGAATTCGAAACTGGAAACATTCTCCCGTCATCTTCAATTTTTAGTTCTACTCCATGTTTTTCGAACCATTCGATGGTATCTCCTGAACAAAACTGATGAAAAGGTCCACGAAGTTCTTTTTCGCCACGCGGGTAAAATTTAACCAGTTCATTCGGTTCAAAACAAGCGTGTGTTACATTGCATCTTCCACCCCCGGAAACACGAACTTTAGAGAGTACTTCTTTTCCTCTTTCTAAAATAGCAATTTTAAGTTTCGGATTTTTCTCTGCAATATTAATCGCTGTAAAAAAACCTGCAGCGCCTCCGCCAACAATGATTATGTCGAAATTTTTGATCATATTTTATTTTTTTGCCACTTTTTTTTGCCACGAATTGCACGAATTGGCACAAATTTTAAATCTTGTGGTTTTTCTTTTTTGCCACAGATTTCACAGATTAAATAGATTTTTAAAATCTGTGTAAATCTTTTAATCTGTGGCTAAAATTTTTACTTTATAGTTTGTCTGGAAAATCACTGATGATTCCGTCTACGTTATAGCTTTTTATTCTTTGAATGTCTTCTTCTTTGTCAACTGTCCAGGGCAAAACCAGAAAACCTTTTTCTTGTATTTGTTTTACGTTTTCAGCATTCAATAACTGATAATCGGGATTAATGGCTTCTGCTTGTATTAATTCGGCGAAAGCCAAAGCTTTATCTATATCTTCTTCGGTTAAAACTCCAATTGCAATATTTGAATTTAGATTTGATGTTTCTTGTAGCATATTCCATTCAAAACTCGAAACGATGAAATGGCCGTAATTCCAGTTTTTATCAGCAATATATTCTTCGATTAAAGCAACAACTTTGCTCGCAGTTCCTAAACCTTTTAGCTCAATATTGATAAGGCATTTTTTGTTTACCAAATCAAATACTTCGTTTAAAGTTGGTATTTGATATTTTTCATCAATCAAAAACGTCTTCAATTCAGCTAAAGAAAAATTGTTTACTAAACCTTTGCCGTTGGCTGTTCTGTCGATTGTTTCGTCGTGAATGACTATAATATGTCCGTCTGAACTAAGGTGAACATCGAGTTCGATTCCGTCAGCATTTAAGTCTAATGCTTTTTGAAAAGACTTTAGCGTATTCTCAGGTTCGTAACCTTTGGCACCGCGATGAGCTATTTTTAGCATGTATGGAGAGTTTAACCGTTTAACCGCAAAGGTCGCAAAGTTTTACGCAAAGGTCGTAAGGATTAGATAAAAAGTTAGCCACAGATTAAAATGATTTTTTGTTTCACGCAGATTTTGCAGATAGAGCAGATTTTTCAGAATATATTTATAAATAATCTTTAGATATAGATTTTTTAATCTGCCTTATCTCCAAAATCTGCGGGAGAAAGATTTTTACAAGCTTAATCACAGCAGTAAGAATTAGAAAAAAAAGTTAGCCACAGATTAAAAAGATTAGCGCAGATTTTTAAAATCATTTTAATCGTTTTAATCTGTGGCTAAAAAACCTTGCGACCTTTGCGAATGTCTTAGCGTTCGTTGCGGTTAAGCAAGTTCCAATAAAACAAGTCCAAATTCAGAATGTACAAATGCTTTTCCGTCCTGAACTTCTGTTTCTTCACCAGAAAAAGCATCTCTTAATTTTGTTCCATCCTGAAAAATAGATGCTACGGGAAGTTCTTTTAGACCAACGCCAAGATCTAAACCAATTACAACCTGATCGGTATAATTTCCATTTGTATAACTTCTGGAGAAAATATATGGTTTTGCTGAAATCATGTTGTGGATTCCTGCGCCAACTGCAGGATGATTTCTTCGAAATTGCCCTAGTTTCTGCCAATGCCAGAGTATTCTTTGTGTTTCAGGATTGTTTTGAATATCATCCCAATTCATGAAAGATCGTAAAGTAGCATCGCCTTGTGTACCTTCTATAATTAGAGCACGACCAGATTCGTCACCATAATACACCTGAGACATTCCGGGAGAAAGCAATAATTTGGTTCCGGATTCAAAAGTTCGGTTACGATGCGCATCAAAAGGATCGGGATCATCGTGCGACGATACATAATTAAGAATGCTATATTCTTTTAATTCATTTTGAAGTTTGTCTGAATATTTAGAGAATATTGCTTCATAATCGTTTTGAGCATCGAGTTTAAACTCAAAATTGATCATGCTGTTAAAACCATGTTCAAAATAATTTACTTTTCGATCACCAAAATCATAATCTTGTCCGCCGCTGATTTCATAACCGTAAACTTCTGCAATAGTATAAAATGGGGTTTGATCTAAAACCTGTAAAGGATGGTGTTTTTTCCAGGTTTCAAAAGCATAGTCACATTCTTTTTTAAAATCGACCCAAACAATTTCTTCGGTATGTTTTACAGTATCGCACCTATAACCGTCAATTCCAAATTCCAGAATATAATCTGTTAACCATTTGATGATGTAATATTTGGGCGTTCTGGGATAGCCGGTTCTTCTGAAAAATTCATTGATTGAAGCAATCTCTTTTTCATAGCGGCCTTCCTTGTTCCATTTTTCGATTAAAAAAAAGGGTATTGGTACTTCCTGATCACTTTCGGTTCTCACATCCGGCAGATTATCTACTAAGGTACACATTGTAGTATTTTCGAATGATTTGTAATCACAAACAACTCCGGTTCTTACCCAGTCTTCCGGCCACATAGGATCTTCGGGAGTCACAGGTCCGGTATGATTGATAACACCGTCAAGCATGATTCTGATGCCTTTTTCGTGTGCTTTTTTGACTAAATTGGCAAGATCTTCTTTTGTGCCAAAGTTAGGATCTAAAGAGGTCCAGTCTCTTGCCCAATAACCGTGATAGCCATAGCTAAGTCCGGTTCCTTCGTCGACACCATCGTGAATTTGCTCTACAATCGGCGTAAGCCAAATAACATTTATTCCTAATTGATTAAAGTAACCTTCGTCTATTTTTTTGATAATTCCGATTAGGTCTCCGCCTTCAAAACCGCGTAATTTTCCGGGAGTTTTGGTTCGGTTAAAGTTTAAATCGTTTGAAGTATCTCCGTTATAAAAACGATCTGTAAGTAAAAAGTAAACATTTGCTCCTTCCCAAACGAAAGGAACTTTCAAAGTATTGTCATTATCCATTGCAACTGATTTAAGTCAGAATATTAAAGATAAAAAAAGGAAAGTTTATTTTCTTAATTATCTCAAATTTAACATGCATTTGTAATTTGTAGAAAAAGAAATTAGCCACGAATTCACGAATTATTGTTTTATAGTGTTGTGAATCCTGTGTGTAATTTTTTTAACACATAGAAACATAGATTTTTATTCTTTCGATTTAGATCAAAATAAATGACAGATCATTTAAACATAGCTATTAGTAAAAAAAACCGCCACGAATTCACGAATTTTATTAAACAATAATTCGTGAATTCGTGGCGGAAAATACTTTGCGGGAGACGCACAGCAGTGCGTCTCTACGATATACGTTGTATTAAAAAAATTATTTCAATTCTAAAACAATAGCTGATTTTGGTTCTAAACTAATTTCAGAAGCTAAATCGAATGTTTTTCCCGTCAAGACATCTTTACCGGATTTAAAGTTTTTGATGTTTTCTTTAAAACGATTTGTTTTGATGGTTTGTGCTGTAGCGTTGTTATTGAAAACTACCATTACGGTTTTAGCATCAGTATATCTAAAATAAACATAATTATTGTTTTCCGGAATGTAATGTGTCATTTTTCCGAAGTGAACCGCTTCATTCGATTTTCTCCAGTTGAATAATTTTGAAGTGAAATCGAAATATTTTGCTTGTTCAGGAGTTCTTCCTGCTGCGGTTAGCGCATTGTTTTTATCGCCAGCCCATCCACCAGGAAAGTCCTGACGAATGTCAGCGTCGCCGCCTTTTCCTTTGTCGCCGCCCATTCCAATTTCTGAACCGTAATACAATTGCGGAATTCCTCGAACGGTTGCTAATAAAGTCATGACCAATTTGTATTTCGTAAAATCGTATTTATACGTATGATTAATACGGTCTGTATCGTGATTTTCGGCAAAAACTAAAAGGCTGTTCGTGTTTGGATATAAGTAATCTAAAGCAAAATTATTATAGAATTTAATCATTCCGTTATCCCATGTTGCTTCACTTTCATTAAAAGCAGAACCAATTTGATCTTGTAAAGTAAAATCCATTACACTTGGTAAATTCGAATTGTAATTCTCGATCGCGCCAATTTTACTGTCTTTTTGCCAATACGCCAAATTTGCCTGATTGTGCATCCAGATTTCTCCAACGATATTAAAATTTGGATATTCTGTTGTAATATCTTTTGCCCAATTTGCCATTGCAGTAGCGTCAGAATAATTGTAAGTGTCCACTCTAAATCCATCAAGATTGGCAAATTCTATCCACCAGATTGCGTTTTGCGTTAAGTATTTTGCTACCAAAGGATTTCTTAAATTCAAATCCGGCATTGAAGGTACAAACCACCCATCAACACAAACTTCCTGATCTACTTTTGAAGCGTGAATGTCTGTAATAACTTCACGACGGTGGTGCGTTTGAGTGTAGTTTTCGAATTGATTGATCCAAGATTTTGTTGGTAAATCCTGAATCATCCAATGCGTGATTCCCCAGTGATTGGTAACATAATCCATAACCAGTTTCATATTCTTTTTATGCATTTCTGCAGATAAACGAGCGTAATCATCGTTTGTTCCGTAACGGGGATCTATTTTGTAAACATCAGATTGTCCGTAAGTATGATACGAATGCTGTTTGTCGTTGTCTTCGCATAAAGGCGTGCTCCAGATTGTAGTTGCGCCAAGAGACGAAATATAATCTAAGTTTTTGATGATTCCTTCGATATCTCCACCGTGACGTCCGCTTGGATCCTTACGATTTCCTTTTTCTGTTAAAGCAGCATTACTGTCGTTTTTCGGATTTCCGTTAGCAAAACGATCCGGCATGATTAAGTAAATCATATCCGATGCATCGTAACTTTTTCTGTCTGCAGAGTTTGCTCTTCTTTCTTTTAGGGAATATTTCTGTGTAAAAGCAACTTTGTTTTTTGTTTTGAAAGAGAAAACCAATTCTGAAGCTTTTAAGTTTTGCGTATCAATGGTTACGAAAAGATAATTCGGGTTTTCTGTTTTTTCTACGTTTTTAATCATGACATTGTTTGAAACCGAAGCTTCATATTGTGCAATATTTTTTCCGTAGAACATGATCTGTAGTTCGGGATTTTTCATTCCTGCGTACCAAAATGGCGGCTCTACTTTTTGGATTTGCGCTTTCGCGGAAGCAGAAAACAATAAAACAAATAAGATTATTGTATAGAATGAATGGTTGAGGTTTAGTGTTGTTTTTTGGATATTCATAGTAAAGAAGAATTTAAACCATATAAAAAATGTAAGAACACTTAAGAAAAAAACTGAGAGATTTTAATTTTAAATGAACTTACATTTCTTATAGGATTAATTAAATTATTTATTTGGTTTCGATAATGCTAATAGCATAACCTCCGCCTGGAGCAGATAACTGCGATAATTTTGATTTGTTTGTTACAGCAATTTTTTTGATCGTATAAGCTTGCGGATTTGTTTTGTAATGCGCATCTTTTGCATCAGCATAAATTGTAGCGGTATATTTTTTACCTTTTTCAAGGAAACTGAAATCGATGTTTGATGTACGAGGAGTTTCTCCGTTTACATTACCAACAAACCAGTTGTTTGTTCCTTTTGCTTTACGTGCAACAGTGATAAAATCTCCTGGCTCAGCCTCAATATATTTACTTTCTGACCAGTCTACAGCTACATCTTTAATAAATTGGAATGCATCCGGAAAACGGTTATAATTCTCTGGAGTATCCGCCGCCATTTGTAACGGACTGTACATGGTAACGTATAAAGCCAATTGATTTGCAATGGTACTATTTACATGAGACTTGTTATCAGGATTCATTTTGCTGATATCCATTTCGAAGATTCCAGGAGTATAATCCATTGGTCCGCCAATTAATCTTGTAAAAGGCAATACCGTTACGTGATTTGGTTTAGAACCTCCAAAAGCTTGATATTCTGTTCCTCTTGCCGCTTCATTTCCAATTAAATTCGGGTACGTTCTTGCAATTCCGGTTGGACGAACTGCCTCGTGAGCATTTACCATAATTTTATAGTCAGCTGCTTTTTCAATTGCGTATTGATAGTGGTTTACAATCCACTGATTGTAATGGTTTTCACCGCGAGGTAAAATATCTCCAACATAACCGCTTTTTACAGCATCATATCCGTTGTCATTCATGAATTTATAAGCAGCATCCATGTGGCGCTCGTAGTTACGAACAGAACCTGAAGTTTCGTGGTGCATGATCATTTTTACACCTTTAGATTTTGCATATTCATGCAAACCTTTTACATCAAAATCAGGGTAAGGTGTTACGAAATCAAAAACATAATCTTTTGAGTGTCCAAACCAGTCTTCCCAGCCTTCGTTCCATCCTTCAACCAAAACAGCATCGAAACCATTTGCAGCAGCAAAATCAATGTATTTTTTTACGTTAGCATTGTTTGCTCCGTGCGTTCCGTTTGGTTTTGCTTTAGAGAAATCTGTAACTCCTAACTGAACTGTTGGGTAATCATTTGTATACGACCAAGAACTTTTTCCTGTAATCATTTCCCACCAAACACCAATGTATTTTACAGGTTTAATCCAGGAAGTATTTTCAATTTTTGATGGATCGTTTAAGTTATACGTCATTTTTGAAGCCAGGATTTCTCTTGCATCATCGCTAACCATAATCGTTCTCCAAGGCGAATGATTTGGGGCTTGCATATGACCTTTGTCGCCTTTAGCATCCGGTGTTAACCAAGAAGTAAAAGTCATGTTTTTGTCATCAAGATTCAGGTGCATACAAGAATAATTGATCAAAGCAGCTTCGTGCAAGTTGATGTAGATTCCGTCATTGGTTTTTAACATCAAAGAAGTCTGAACTCCTGTTGGAGAAAAGTTTTTTTGAGAAACGTTTGCGGTATATGCTTTTTCAGATAATCCTCTAATTTCAGATAATTTCGATTTTGTATAATCGTATTCCTGAGTATCGTAATCTCCAGGAATCCAGAAAGCAGTATGATCTCCAGTCATGGCAAATTGAGATCTTTCTTCTTTAATAATAAAATAAGTCAGATTTTTTTGTGCCGGGAATTCATATCTAAATCCTAAACCATCATCAAATAAACGGAAACGAATTACGATTTGTCTGTCTGTTCCTTTTTGATTTAAAGTAACAGCCAATTCATTATAATGATTTCTAATATGATCTACTTCTCCCCAAACCGGTTTCCAGGTTTCATCAAAAGTGGAAGTTTTAGTATCAACAACAGTAAAATCGTTCAATAAAGATTTCTTGTCATCTTTCAGTTCAAGACCCAATTTACTGGTTTTTACAACTTCCTTATTTTTGTATTTTAAATTGTACGTTGGAGTTCCGTCGTTTTGAAGAGAAAATTCCATTACGAACTTGCCTTCGGGTGATTTTAATTGTTGTGCCTCTGCAATCGAGCTAAAAGCAAACAAGATTAAACTTGCGAAAAATAAGTTTTTCATGTTTTTTAGTTTTATGTAATTAATTTATTTGTACAAATTTACTTGCAATTTCAGGATTTCCGTTTACGATAATTGTTAAATCTTGGTCGCCATCTACGGTAAATGTTGTTTCGTTATGATTTACAGCTACTTTTAAAATTTGGTTTCTGAAATTAATTTTAAAAGAATACCCTTTCCATTCTTTTGGAATTTTTGGAGAAAAATGCAGTTGGTCATTTTTAACACGCATTCCCCCAAAACCTTCTACAATACTCATCCAGGTTCCGGCCATTGACGTGATGTGACAGCCTTCTTCTACTTCTTTATTATAATCATCCAAATCCAGACGAGAAGTTCTTAAGTAGAAAGTATAAGCCATATCCATTTTATCTAAATGGGCAGCCTGAATCGAGTGTACGCAAGGTGAAAGCGAACTTTCATGTACGGTAAAGGATTCGTAGAATTCGAAATTGCGTTTTAGTTCTTCTTTAGAAAAATGATCTTCAAAGAAATAAAAACATTGTAAAACGTCGGCTTGTTTGATGTAAGGCGAACGTAAAACACGATCCCAAGACCATTTTTGATTGATTGGACGCTGAGACTTATCTAAATCTTTTACCGGAACCAGATCTTTGTCTAAGAAACCATCTTGTTGTAGATAAACCCCTAATTCTTCAGATTTAGGGAAATACATATTGTTGGCTACTTTTTTCCATTCCTGAATTTCAGCCTCAGCAAGATTTACTTTTTCTAAAATGCGTTTGTGATCTACGGCATATTCTGAAGCCACTTTTGTAATTTGTTCGGATGCAAAATCAATACACCATTTTGCAATATAATTGGTGTAGAAATTATTATTGATGTTGTTTTCGTATTCGTTTGGACCTGTAACTCCCAAAATCACATACTGATTTTTTTCTTTTGAGAAAGAAGCTCTTTGGTGCCAGAAACGCGCAATTCCAATTAAAACTTCCAGACCTTTTTCTGGAACATAAGAGTAATCGCCAGTATAACGGTAATAGTTGTAAATCGCAAAAGCAATCGCTCCGTTTCGGTGGATTTCTTCGTGTGTGATTTCCCATTCGTTGTGGCATTCTTCACCATTCATGGTCACCATTGGATACAAAGCCGCACCATTTTTGAAACCTAAATTATCTTTGGCATTTTCAATCGCTTTGTCCAATTGATTGAAACGGTAAGTCAATAAGTTTCTCGCAACTTGCTGATCTTTTGTCGCCATGTAAAACGGAATACAATACGCCTCAGTATCCCAATAAGTAGATCCGCCGTATTTTTCTCCGGTGAAACCTTTTGGCCCAATATTCAAACGAGAATCTTTTCCTAAATACGTTTGGTTTAATTGAAAGATATTGAAACGAATTCCTTGTTGTGCTTTTACATCGCCATCGATCGTAATATCTGACATTTCCCAGATTTTTGCCCACGCGTCAATTTGATTTTGAAGTAAAGCATCGTATCCTGAATGAAGGGCAGACTTTATCGTTTTTTCGGCTGCAGCCAAAGTATTATCGTGGTTTAAAGAAACCGTATATCCACCAATTTTTTGAATTGCTGAGGTTTGTCCTTTAGCAATAATAGTTCCGTAAGTATACTGAACTTTATCTGCAGTTGAATCGATTGTAGAAGGCGAAACATGAATGTCTTCATCGTTTGCCAAAATCGTATTGTGCATAAAAGTCGTAACTTTAAAATGCGTTTTAAACGTTTGAGCGGTTACAAAAGCTTCGTTTGTTCCTTTTTTTACTTCAAGAGGTTCCCAGAATTTTTCTTCCCAGTTGGCATCTTCGTTGGTAACGCCTGCATCAACATATGGTTTGTAAACGATTTTTGCATCTTTGTTTAAAGGCGTAATTTCGAATTTGATAATTCCGGCTTCATCTAAATCTAAAGAAAGAAAACGACGAATGTTTACGGCAATTTCGGTTCCGTTTTTCAGCGTAGCTTCAAAAGAACGATTGTACCATCCATCCTTCATATTCAATTCTCTACGAAAGTTTCTAACCTCGCTACAAGTATTTAAATCAAGATTTTCTTCGTTAATTTCAACGTCAATTCCAATCCAGTTTGGAGCGTTAAGAACTTTCGCAAAATATTTCGGATATCCGTTTTTCCACCAGCCTACTTTTGTTTTGTCCGGATAATAAATTCCGGCAATATAACTTCCCTGAAAAGTTTCTCCAGAGTATGTTTCTTCAAAATTTGCGCGTTGTCCCATAGCACCGTTCCCGATACTGAAAAGACTTTCAGACGACTTTACTCTTTCGGCATCAAATCCTTCTTCTATGATGGACCAGTTGTCTGGTTTTATATAATCTTGATTCATTTTTTCTTTAATTAGATAATTGGGCAATTAGATAATTAGAAAATGTGTCAATTAGATCATTATTTGGTTGACGTTTTCTAATTTTATTTTTCTAATTGCTGATTGTTTTACTATTTTGATTGATGATTTTTAATTGCTTTTGAGTTTGTTTCAATTGGATAATTCAGTTGTAGTAAATTATCTCATTTGCTATTGAAACATTCTCTAATTGTCACATTTTCTACTGGATTAACTTGTCGATAAAGCTTTCGTCGATTACCGTAAAATCTTTAAAAATGTATTGGGCTTCATGTAGAATTGTTTCCTCGCCAATTCCTACACTTACCATTCCGCCAATGTTTGCTGCCTGAATTCCTGCAACAGAATCTTCGAATACAATGGCATCTTTTGGATCAATGTTTAATAACTGAGCCGCTTTCAGGAAAACTTCCGGATCTGGTTTGGCATTGGTAACGTCGTTTCCGTCAACAATAACATCGAAATACGAAATGATTCCTGTTTTCTCAAGGATTGGTCTGGCATTTTTACTCGCAGATCCCAAAGCAATTCCCTGATTTTTTTCTTTTAATAGTTGTAGCGTTTTAAAAACTCCCGGAAGAATCTCACTTTCATCCATATCAACCAAATAAGATAGGTAATCTTCATTTTTTTGAATCAGCCATTTGTCTTTGTCTTCCTGCGAAGCCTGAACATTTCCTAATTCAAGAATGATATCTAACGAACGTACACGGCTTACACCTTTTAATAATTCGTTATTTTCATGTGTAAAATTTATATTTAATGCTTTTGCAATTTTCTGCCAAGCTAAAAAATGATATTTGGCGGTATCAACGATTACGCCATCAAGGTCGAATATGAATGCTTTTTTGTTCATTATATTAGAGATGTTCTTATGATTTTTGAATAGTGTCGTCTACATCTTTTACTTTGTAAACTAAAAGAGCCGCGATTAAAAAACTTACTCCGCTTGTAATTAGGGCATAAATTGCATCGCCATTATAAAGATACTTTACAATTGGACCTCCAATAAGCGCGTTTACAATTTGCGGAATCACAACAAAAAAGTTGAAGATTCCCATGTAAACTCCCATTTTTTTAGGTGCAATTGATCCTGCAAGAATGGCATAAGGCATAGCCAAAATACTAGCCCAGGCAACTCCAACTAAAATCATTGGTAATACAACCCAATCTTCATTTGGCATGAAATAAATCGAAATCAATCCGATTCCTCCAATGATTAATGAAACGGCATGAGTTGATTTTCGTCCGATTTTTTTAGCGATGTAAGGCAGGAAAAACAGTGCGATAATGGCTGAAACTAAATTGTAAACTCCAAACAAAATTCCGACCCAATCTCCGGCATCCTGATACTGCTGACTTGAAGTATCGCTTAAAGGCAATCCGTAAATGTGATGTGCAATGGCTGGAGTTGTAAAAACCCACATGCCAAATAATCCAAACCAAGAGAAAAACTGTACCCAACTTAGCTGACGCATAGTTGTTGGCATTTTTGCAAAGTCTGTAAAAATGTCTGAAAGTTTAGATTTTTCTTCAGAAGAAACATCGACTTCACTTTGAGGGTCTTCAAAATTGGCTAATTCTTCTGGAGAATATTCTTTTGTTGTAAACAAGGTTACTAAAATTGAACCAATTAAAACTGCCGCTCCAATGATAAAAGAAAGAGTCAGATTTAATGGAACACTTCCCGGAACTGTACTGTTTGAAACGTGAAAGTAGTTAGTTAAAACATACGGTAATGCTGAACCGATTACAGCGCCAAAACCAATTAATGAAGTTTGAATACTAAAACCTGCAGTACGCTGATCTGTTCTTAAATTATCACCAACTAAAGCGCGAAAAGGCTCCATAGCGATATTGAAAGATGCGTCCATAATCATTAACATTCCGGCTCCAACCCATAAGGCAGGTAATATAGAAATGAAAATATTGGCTTGGGGCATTAAAATTAATCCAACTGAAGCTAAGATTGCGCCAACAAGAAAAAATGGCTTTCGTCTTCCGAACCGTCCCCAGGTTTTGTCGCTATAATGACCAATGATTGGCTGTACTATTAATCCCATAAGGGGAGCAATAATCCAGAACCATGATAATTCATGTACGTCGGCACCAAAAATTTGAAGAATTCTGCTGGCATTTGCATTCTGAAGTGCAAACCCCATTTGTATTCCCAGGAATCCAAAACTCATGTTCCAAATTTCCCAGAAACTTAATTTACGCTTTTCCATTATCGTAATTAAAAAATTAATTAGACGATAAGCGCTTTGCTTATCAAAACTTACTTATGGTTTCGAAGTAAAAGTAAAAGCTTTGAGCAGGCGTAAAAGTATTAATTATTTTTTTAATTCAAAGCATAAAAAAACCATAAATAACATTTATGGCTTTAGAATATGTTGATTTTAAGAAAATTAGTCAGTAGATTCTCTTTCTATCAGATGTGTTTCTATAACTTCTGTGGTGTAATTTTCGTTTTCTTCATCGTCATCGTCATGTTCAGCTTCGAGTCTTTCGATCAGCATTTTAGCTGCTTTATTACCCATTTTTTCGCCACTTTGGCTTACTGTTGTAATGGTTGGAGTAGAATATTTAGAAATAATTCCGTCAGTAAAAGCAATTACGGCAAGATCTTCCGGAACTTTAAGTCCCATTTTGTTGGCTGTTTTAATGATTGTTACGGCAAAAAGCTCGTTTACAGCAAAAACAGCATCAAAAGCCCTGTCGTGTAAAAGTTGGCTAATGGTAATTTCGCAAGTATCTACGTCTTCAATTTTAATGATTAAATCTTCGTTAAATGGTAATCCGTTGTCAAGAAGTGCTTTTTCGTAACCATCGGTTCTTAGTTTTCCAACACTTACATAGTCGACGGTTGTAACAAGCGCAATCTTTTTTCGGCCATTATCAATCAAACTCTGAACGGCTTCGTAAGCGGCAGCTTTATCATCAATAATCACTTTATCACATAAAATGTCGTTGGTCACGCGATCGAACATTACAACGGGCATTCCTTGATTGATAACTTCGGTAATATGGTGAAAGTCACCTTTGTATTGGGTTTCTTTAGAAAGCGACATGATAAAACCATCGATACTTCCGTTGGCCAGCATTTCCATATTCAGGACTTCTTTGTCGAAAGAATCATCAGATAAACAAATGACAACACTATATCCATGTTCGTTGGCCACTTGTTCAATTCCGTTGATTACAGTAGAGAAAAAATAATGTACAATTTCCGGAATGATAATACCAATACTTTTGGTTTTTCGGTTTTTTAAACTAAGGGCAATGTTGTTGGGTTTATAGTTGTAAAACTTTGCAAAAGCCTGAACTTTAAGACGTGTTTCTTCTCCTATTTCTAAGCTGTTTCGGAGTGATTTTGAGACAGTTGAAATAGATACGTCAAGTTCTCTTGCGATCTGTTTTAGGGTGATTTTGCGTTTCATAAGAATTATCGAAAAAAATCTAATTATTAATAAAGGTATCTTTTATTTTTTGATTTGTCATTTTTTGACTGAAAAGATTACAAAAAATAGAAAGTTTTCAACACTACCACGTTTTCGTAACTCAATTAAAATGGTCTCTGGTCGAGCATGTTAATAAATTCATAATTTTGAAATTCGAAGTAAAATTAAAAACTTAACTAACAATCAAAAACTCAAACTAATTTAAACAAAAAGTATGAAAACAATTTACAAAAAGTTGTTATTTTTATTCCTACTGTTACCGTTTAGTGTGCTAGCTCAAAGTACCTTAACAGGAACAGTTGCCGATGTGGCAACGGGGCAACCAATCCCGGGAGTAAATGTAAATGTACAGGGTGCTCCAGGCGGATCATCAACAGATTTTGACGGTAAATTTCAGTTATCTAATTTAAAAAATGGAGACAAAATTTTGGTTTCATTTATTGGATACAAAACGTCAACTGTAGTTTTTAATGGTCAAAAAACTATATCGATTTCTTTAGAAGAAGATACCAATCAGCTTAAAGAAGTTGTGGTACAAGTAGGTTACGGTACTGTTAAGAAAAAAGATGCTACAGGATCTGTATCTCAAATTTCTGCAAAAGAATTTAATAAAGGTATCAACGTAACTCCTGAGAGTTTAATTAGCGGTCGTATTTCGGGTGTTAATGTAACTGGTGGAGGAGCTCCCGGAGCAAAAGCAGATATTAGAATTCGTGGAGGATCTTCTTTAAATGCTTCAAACGAACCATTAATCGTATTAGACGGACTTCCGTTAAGTAACGCGGTTCCAAGTGGAGCTACAAGTATTTTATCTACAATTGATCCTAATGATATTGAGTCTTTTACGGTTCTTAAAGATGCATCTGCTGCTGCAATTTACGGTTCTCGTGCTGCAAATGGTGTAATCGTAATTACAACCAAAAAAGGAACAAAAGGTGGTGTAAAAGTTAACTTTAGTTCTCAGGTGGGTATCAATACAGTAGCGAACACTGTTGATGTAATGAGTGCAGATCAATACCGTGAATTGGTAAATACGAAAGGTACTCCTGCTCAACAAGCTTTATTGGGTACTGCAAATACAAACTGGCAGGATGAAATATTCCATACAGCCTTAACAACAAACAACAATATCTCTGTAAGCGGTTCTTTATTTAATAAATTACCAGTTCGTTTATCTGTTGGAAATGTTGATAATCCCGGAATCTTAAGAAACACTTCTTTTGAGAGAACTACGACATCGATATCGTTAAATCCGGTTTTATTTGACAATCACTTAAAAATTGACATTAGCGGAAATTTATCTTTTGGTAAAAACCAGTTTCAGGACGAAGGTGCTATTATCGGAAGTGCTATCGGATTTGATCCTACACAACCGGTTTATCAGGCAGGTTCTCGTTTTGGAGGATATTTTGAATGGTTAGAGCCAACAGGAAATTTACCATTATTACCGGCAAGAAACCCTGTAGCAAGATTAAACCAAGACGATAGAAGAGCTACTTCTACCAGAAAATGGGGTAATGTTAGAGTAGATTATAAACTTCATTTCTTTGAAGATTTAAGAGTGGTTGCAGAAGCTGGTATTGATAGATTTGATAGTAGCGGTTACACTGAAGTAAGTACACAAAGTGCTTTAGGTTTTCAGCCAAGACCTTTTAACGGACCGGATTATGTAAACTACGGAAACTACTCCAGCTATACTGATGCGCTTCAAAATAAAAACTTAAATGCTTATTTTAATTATGTTAAGGATTTAGGTAAAATTAAAATTGATGCAACTGCGGGTTATAACTATCAGTTGTTTCAAAAAGAAAAATATTCTTCAGGAGAAACAAGACAACCAAATCCAAATGAAGACGTTGCTACAGATCCGGATGTTAACTTACAATCGTATTTTGGACGTTTGAATTTAGGGTATGATAGCAGATATTTACTGACTTTAAATTACAGAAGAGACGGAACTTCTCGTTTTTCTGAAGATAACAGATGGGGTAATTTTGCAGGGGGAGCTTTTGCATGGAACTTGTCTGAAGAGGCTTTCTTAAAAGATAATGCTACTGTTTCTACCTTAAAATTAAGAGTTGGATACGGTACAACAGGTCAACAAGATATCTCTGCACAATATGATTATTTGCGTAGAGTAACTCTCGGAACAATTAACTCACAATATGTTTTTGGTAACACTATTTATGCAACGGCAAGACCAGAAGGATATAATGAAAATATTAAATGGGAAGAATTGACTGAGGCCAACATTGGTATCGATTATGGATTTTTCAATGACAGACTTACGGGATCTATTAACTACTTTGATAAAAAATCTAGTGATTTATTAGCTGATATTGCAGTTCCTGACGGAGCAAATCTTAGAAATCAGGGTTTCTTTAATATTGGTAGTGTAAGAACAAAAGGATTGGAGTTTAGTATTGCTTCTGATATTGTTAAAAATGATAATTTGACTTGGAATGTAGCTTTTAATACTACTTACATTGATCAGAAAATTTCTGAATTAGGAATTACTGTTCCAGGATTTCAAGGTTACTTAACCGGAGACAATATCGCTGGTGGAAATGGAAATAAAATCCTGATTAACTCAGTAGGTTTTGCGCCAAATTCATTTTTTGTATACGAGCAATTATACGATGCAAACAAAAGACCAATTGCAGGAGCTTATGTTGACAGAAACGGAGATGGAAAAATTGACGCGGGTGACCGTTACAGAGCAGGTAAAGCAGCACCAGATTATACGTTTGGATTGTTCTCTACTTTAAACTACAAAAAGTTTGATTTTACAATGAACTGGAGAGCAAGTGTAGGAAATCATATTTTTGATAACGTAAGTTCGAATTTAGGATATTCTGATGCGGGATTAAGAAGACAAACAGATTTGTCTAACGTAAGTTCAGATTATTACAACACTGGTTTTACTTTTGAGGATAACGGAACATCACGTTACTTGTCTGACTACTTTATTAAAGATGCTTCTTTCATAAAATTAGATAATGTTACCCTTGGATATACTTTAGATAAAGCATTATTAAAAGCAGCTACTTTAAGATTTACAGCGGGTGTTCAGAATGTGCTTATTCTAACAAAATACAATGGTTTAGATCCTGAGAAATTCAACGGAATTGACAATAATGTTTACCCAAGAGCGAGAACTTTCTTGTTTGGAGTAAATGCGAATTTCTAATAGTAGAGTGAAAATCAAAAATTTAAAAACAAACAAAATGAAAATATCATTTAAATATATATCTTATTTTTTCCTATTCGTTTTAGGATTAAGTATGACGCTTACCTCGTGTACGGACGATTTAAACGTGACGCCAAAGGATGATGATGAATTTTTATCTGAAACCTTTTTCGAAGATCCGGCATCGTACAAACAAGTATTAGCTAAATTATACGCAGGTTTGTATGTTGGTGGAAATGATGGTGATGGTGATGCCTCTCAACCAGGGAAAAATCCGGATATCGCAGGACTTGGTGGTGACTTTAGCAGTTACTTAAGACTACTTTTTGTAACACAGGAATTTAGTACAGATGAAGCTATTATTGCTTGGGCAGATGGTACTTTGCCAACATTAAATGCGCAAACCTGGGCTCCGGCTAACGAATTTTTAGAAGGAACATTTTCAAGAGCATTTTATCACATTAGTGTGGCCAATGAATTTTTACGACAAACTACAGATGAGAAATTAACTGCAAGAGGTGTTGATGCAAATTTAAAAGCTGAGATTGCGACATTTAGAGCTGAAGCCCGTTTTTTAAGAGCTTTCTCTTATTATAACTTAATGGATTTATTCGGAAATGTGCCAATCACGACAGAAAATGATCCGGTTGGTTTCTTTTATCCGGAACAAAAAACAAGAGCAGAAGTTTTTGCTTTTGTAGAATCTGAATTGAAGGATTTGGATAATAGCTTAGCGGCTTCAAAAACGAATGAATATGGTAGAGTAGATAAAACAGCTGCTAAATTTTTATTAGCACAAGTTTATTTAAATGCTAAAGTTTATACAGGAACAGACAGAAACAATGAAGCTGCTGCATTATGTAGTGAAATCATTACCAGTTCAGGATACACTTTTGCAAATGTTCCTTACCGTTATTTGTTTTCTGCAGATAACAACAGAAACGGAGCTCAATCTGAAATTATTTTCCCAATTGTTGGAGATGGTAATGCTATTAGAGCTACAGGTGGAGGTATGAGTTTTATTATGCACGCTTCTATTGGTGGTAGTATGGATGCTGCATCAAGAGGTATGGATGGTGGATGGCAGGGAATCAGAACTCGTAGAGAGTTTGTAAATCTTTTCCCTGATGAAACTGCAACTGCAGATAACAGAGGTACATTTTACACAGCTGGTCAGGCAAAAGATATCACGAATGTGTCAACTTTTACAGACGGTTATGCGGTAACAAAATATATCAACAAAAATGCAGACGGATCTGCAGCACAGAGAAATGATATCCCGGATATTGATTTCCCAATGTTTAGATTAACAGATGCTTATTTAATGTATGCTGAAGCAACTGTAAGAGGTGCTTCTAGCGGAAACGCTACAACAGCTTTAGGTTATATAAACCAAATTAGAAGCAGGGCAAATGCGGCTCCAATCAATGCGGCACAATTAACACTTGACTTTATTTTAGATGAAAGAGGAAGAGAATTGTTCTGGGAATGTCACAGAAGAACAGATTTAATTCGTTTTGGAAAATTCACTGGAGGTTCTAAAATCTGGCAATGGAAAGGTGGTTCTATTAATGGTAACGCTACAGAATCATTTAGAGATTTAATGCCAATTCCTGCGAGAAACATTCAGGCAAATCCAACATTGAAACAAAATCCAGGATACTAACTAACATCTTATAAATATTAAAATGAAAAATATATATAAAATTTTAATCGCATTTATTGGTGTATTAGCGGTTTCATGTAATGCTGATGATGTAGACAACAGATCTGTTACTGAAGCAGAAACTGCGCCGGTATTATTAACACCAACATCTAGTCTGAATATTGTTTTGTCTAAAGAAACAGAAAACGATATTGCTACAACAGTAACCTGGAACAAAGCGACCTATACCGGACAACAAACAATAGTAAATTATGTTATTGAAGTTGCCAAAAGCGGAACTAGTTTTGCAAGTCCAATTGTGTTAACCAATACGACTGCACTTTCAAGAGAGGTAACGGTTTCAGAATTAAATTCTGCATTAGTAAATGGAGGATTTGTTGAAAAAGAGGTTAACAATGTAGACATCCGTATTAAATCGGTAGTGGGAGCTGCAGGAGTTCCTCAATATTCTAATACTGTTACTATTAAAGCTACTCCTTATCATGTACCATTGGCTAGTTCTCATTGGTTAGTAGGTTCTGCTACTCCTGGAGGATGGACTTGGGATGGTGATGCTGAAACTGAATTTCCTTTGGTTGTAGGACAAACTAACATTTACCAGGTAACTATTGTATTGAAAAACGGAGAAGCTTTTAGAGAATTTTTAGGAAATAACTTTACTAGTAATGATAACTGGGGTTCAAGTAATAATTACAAATATTATGCAGATAAAGGATATGTTATTGATTCTGAATTAGAAAATAACGGAGACGGTGATAATAACTTTAAGTACACAGGTCCGACAGGATCGAGAGTTTTTAAAATCGATAATGTTGCAAAAACAATAACATTAGATTAATTTTTAATGTTACTTAAAAGGCTATTAATCCGATAGCCTTTTTATATAAGATAAGAAGCTGTTGTAAAAGAACTTCAGTTATAAAAAATAAATTTTAAATCTGGTACATTTAAAATTTTGGTTTGGTTAGTAATGCAAAAGGGCTGCTCTATGAAAATAGACAGCCCTTTTTTTTTTGTTTACTTTTTTTTATGGTTGTATTCTCCAATAACAGCAAAATATCCAAAAGTTCCCAGGCCCAACACAATAAGAGGCGTTAAGATAAAAAGGATAATAATACCAAAGACTAAATCATCTTGTTGGTCTGACAGGAGTTTGGGTAAGCCAAATTCAAATACACAAAAGTAAGCCGCTGCAGCTGCAAGAATAATCCATAAAACACCTAAAATTTGTTTGATCGTATTCATAGTTTATAATATTAAAGGTG
>Ga0247812_10000398_pt1 | contig 30268 bp, 26 predicted proteins | sample UWRJL149409B1_FD_178011 | JGI IMG/M metagenome (GOLD analysis project Ga0247812, IMG submission 178011) | Plant litter microbial communities from Arlington Agricultural Research Station in Wisconsin, United States - UWRJ-L149-409B-1 | ecosystem: Environmental > Terrestrial > Plant litter >...
TGCTGTTTATGGTACTTCTTGCTGTTACTTACCGCTATCAAAAAATTAGAAAAAAATATAAAAAGAACTATCAGTTTCATGTCGAAGAACAGCAGAAAGCTAAAGATAAGCCAAAAGCACCAACAGAAAAAGTTCCTATCAAAAATATAAATTCCGAAACTGTTGCTTTACTTTTAAAACATTTTGAAAATTTCGAAAAGGATAAAAAGTTCCTTGAAAAAGACTGGAACCTCAGCAGCCTTTCTTCAGCATTTAATACCAATCCGAAGTATGTCTCAAATATCCTGGAGCATTTCAGAACTAAAGGCATTAATGAATATATAAACGGACTTCGTATCGATTACATTATCAATCTTCTTCAGACGGAATCCAAATTCAAGCATTACACTTATGAAGCACTGGCAAAAGAGGCAGGTTTCAGCACTACGGAACGCTTTAAAAAAGCTTTTTTAGCCAAAATGGGATTCTCCCCTTCATTCTTTATCAATAAGCTGAAAAAAGAAAAAACTTAAATGCTTTACAGAAAATAATAGTAGGATATGATTTTTAACGTGCTACTTTTGCCCTGTAATTTTAAACCAAATTACCAACTCTATCAATCTCTTATTGTGTTTTATTGCTTAAAAAAATGAAAACAGGTAAAATAACCTCTTTTTTTATTTTCACTAAAATTTTATTTTTATGTAAAATGAAGAAGTAATTCTTCATTTGAAAATAGTTTACTAGGGACCGAAACACAAGATTTCTTTGGTAGAGTAATTACAGGATTAAGGTGCATTATTCCTTTTTTATCTTTGTAAAAGAAAGTATCTGGAAAATAATTTTTTATAATGAAATGAAAGAACATCATCGGAGTCATAAATTTATCTGTTGCAATACGAATATTATTATTTATACCAACATGCAAATGACAAAGAGGATGGTAAATTTGATTATAATTTAGGTTGTCATAATCAAAACGAATTGGAATTATTGTTTTTAAATTTTCTGCCTCGATAAGATACTGTTCATATTCCGAGTTCATATCGCTGTCACCAATTAATTCTTCTTTTGCTTTTTCAAATTCTTCAGGTTTCACATCCATCTCATCAATTAATAAAGATGTTAGCCACTGATCATAGGTTACAAAATTAGTTGGACGCGGATAGAACGATAAGCTATATTCTTCTTTACGATAGGAAAATTGAAAAAAAGATTCATCCTTTAACAGGATTTCCCAGTCTGAGTGAGATATTGAAGTATCATAAATTTTTCGATAGTCGTCTGAATGCATTGTGCTAAAAAATGAGGAGCTATATTTCCCTTTTTTAACCTGAATGTCTTTAACTATATTAAGCTTATTCCCTAGTAATTTTGCCGCACTAACTGAAGCCCAAAATGCACCTTCTGTAATCATATGCTACTCTTTTAAAAGATATTTCTTTATATATTCATCAACAGTTAGACCTTCTTCACTAGCCAAATCAATTAAACTTGAATGAAGTAAATTCTTCTTTTTATTAATTGTTCTGCTCATCTCCTTAATTGTTCTTACATATTCTCCCGAAGGTTGATAAAAATTAAGAATATTTCCATTAGCTAACAGAGACTCTAATTCAGTTTTGCATTTTTCAGCACCTTCGCCAACACCTGTCATAAAAACCCAGCCTTTACTTCTTGTTATCGATGTAAATAACTTATTTCTTTCATATAGATCATCACTATTTTTAAAAATTGCATCAACTCCCATAACATAAATACTTCCTGCCTCGTTGCCTTTCGCTTTATATATTGTGGAAAGAGTTACGCAATTATGACGGGTAAATCGAACATTTGTCGAAAGAGTATCTTGTAAATTAAAAACCCTAATACCTTTTATAGATAGGAAATTAGTTAATTTCTTAAAATATTCGCTGATATTAATATTATCAAGACAAATAACACATATATCCTCAGGCAATAAATTTTGAGATATATCAATCTGAATCTTTGCAGCAACTAACTTACATTCTTCTTCTATATTGTCTACAATTGAGACATTAATCAAATTATCGTCTAGGAATTGTTCTTTAAAATCAGGACTATTTACTAATGGTCTTTCAACGGACATATACTCATTTTCATCACAATTACCAGCAATTACATTAAAACCAATGTCTTCCCATGCCTTTTTACTCTCTAATCTTTGCAAAACCTTTATACCGTGGACAGCTTCATCAACTTTATTATAAACTCCCAACCCCAAAGCAAATGCTCCCGTTAAAATTAGTTTAGAATTTCTATAACACTTTTTTAGAACTATATCATGATCACTTACGTTATCTAATTGAGAAAAATCCGCAATAGGCTTACCATTTTCGTCATTCCCAAACAGTTCTTTTTCACTTTGTATATCAGACTTTAATATATCCTGAAATTCATCGTAAGCCCAGATAACATTATTCTCCGTAACAACTTCATTACATAAACGATAAAAATTTTCTTTAAAATCCTGACCCTCATCAATTAATACATAATCATAATACTTTTTTAAGGGTTTATTATTTAGCAAATCCCCACATACATATTCAAAGGGATGTTTTCTGTTTTTTCCTTTTGCAGTAGCAAAATCAAGTGGCTCTACACCATTAATTTTACACATTTTGTAATAAACTCCCTCTAAACTTTTCCCGCCCCAAGAATGTATTATATCTATTTTTGTCCAATCAGGCTCAGATCCACCACTGAATTTTTTATAAAAGCGATTGATGTGTTTCCTGACAATTTCATTAAGAGCTTTAGTATAATAGGTGTAAAGAATTCTTGCCGAAGGGTTATCTCTGTGAAGTTCAGCAACCTTACGCGCAAGAATAATGGTTTTCCCAGTTCCTGCTAACCCTCTAATTCTTTGGAAGCCATTCACCTTTGTAACAACTGCCCTAAATTGTTCAGTATCAAAGTTTATGATACTTTCTTCGATGTTAGTCAAAATTGAACCTCTTGAAGTAGGCTGAGTTAAATCTCTTTCTTGAACAATTATTGATTCGTCTATACCTTCAACTACTGAAGTAGTAAGGATATACTCATCTTTATTTAAAATATGATCCTGTAAGCCACCAAAAAAATCCTGTATTTGTTGGTATGTTGTAAAAATTAAAATGTCATCTGACAAATTATCAACATCTGTAAATTCCGCAAATATGTGTGTATAAATTTTAAATTTGAGTCCGTCTCTGTGTTGCTTCAAAAGAGATTTATTTCTTAATTTGGAGTCAATTATATTATAAAGCGTTTCTAATGTTTCAACAAAATGTCCAGACATAGCACCTTTCAGCTGATTTACACATGAAAAAATATGCAAATCTTTGTTTTGCGTGACAGCTAGAAAATCTGCACGAATTTCCTTGTCTTTTGTTTCATTTGTATAAAAAGGATATTTATAATACAAAGTACTTTCTCCAAGTTCGATATTATCTTGAAGTTCATCAAAAATTGCCATTAAATGAGATGCGGCACTGTCCTTACTTATTAAGTTCTCACTGAATTTTTTATCTATCATAACTTGCTTAAAACTCAAAGATAATAAAATTACAACAGGAGAATTAGGTATTCTTAGCAAAATGTAATAATGTCTTTTGTACCAGATTTTTATTAAGCATAATAGAAAAAGAAAACATTTAATTCCATTATTTAGTAAGAACGTTTTTTTTAATAAAAGTTCTTTTTACAATAAGCCCCGTAACATAAAGGAATCTATTATTAAAGAATCACTTTATGAACAGTAATAGATTAAAAAAAATACAATTACCTAAATAGGTAATTGTATTTTTTTTAATCTATCCATTGTTACCATTCGACCATATGAAAAAACCCAGTTACAATATTTATTAATGTAGGCTGCATAAAATATTAATAATTCATCACTCATTTTAAGTACGGGAGTCAAAACGATTAAACCACTTCCTCCATTCCCCCTAGGCAAAAACGGTGGATTTTGAATCGTTGCTTCACAAAAAGCAGAAATGCAAATTCCTTTAGATTTAAATACCTTATCATTTTCATAAGGAGTAACATATCCAATTATTCCATTATTTAACTTTCCATTCGAAATGAACGGAACATTACCTTCGTCGTACGCACTATAACCTTTTGATTTGGCATTGGTCACAGTAAATACACTTTCTATATTAGTAAATTTATTGATTTTTGGTAACTTTTTATATTTATCTAAGTTAATTTCGGGTAGGTATTTACTAAAATCGATTTCTACTTTATAGTCAGCAGAATATTTTATTAGATTTACTTTACGTAATCTTGCCATGTTCATTCTTCTGCCATAATTAAATCCAAACTTCCCAGCTTTATTTATTTGAAAACAATAGAAATATAACTCATTCAATTTCATATTATTTTTTGGTACAAGTATGATAATATTACTTTTATCAACTACAGAAGTGGTGAAGGGTATTATTTGAACAAACGAAGTGCCCAAATATGAGACAGTTATTAAGGGTGGCTGAAAAATATCGTTTTCGGAATCAACCTCAACAAATTTCACAACGCCATTATTAAACGATGTTCCATAAATCAGAGGTATTGTACCTGAATCAGTATTTTCTAATGCTGGAAGGTTTCCTGTTTTAAAATCAAAAAGAGATTCTACTGTCATAATTTAAATTCCTTTTCATTTTTGGATCTTATAATAAAGGCCGCGGCTTCTCTAACTAGTTCATCAATCCCATTCATAATTTCATCCTTGTTAGGTATCCTTTGATCAAGATATGCTTCTGGGACTAATTCTAATAAATTATCATTAAAATCAATTGCAGAAGTTTTTAGAAATTCAGGTGTTGATTCAATGTTTAGATTTGAATTAAGCATAAATAATTTTAATTTATCTTCTATAGCATCTAAATCATTAGAAACGTTTAAGTCTTTTAATCTCTTCCCTTTTTTTGTTAAGTATCCATCTTCTCTACATTTTGCCCAAAATACTTTTTGATTCTTGGCATGTGCTACACCTTTTTTAATAATTAGTGCGCAAGTGTGAACTCCAACAGGATAAAATAATTTATCAGGTAGCGAAAGTACTGATAGAACTGTGTTTTCACCAAGTAGTTTATGTTGCCTCCACTTTTTTGAATCACCCGACTTCGTTAGAACAGATAAAGGAAGAACTGCAAATAAAAGTCCTCCATCAACCATTTGATCAATTGCATGTTGTACAAATTTATATTCTTTTTCATCCTTATCTTTCAAAGCAAAAGGAGGATTCATCAAAACTTTTGTTACGACTTCGTTTAATTTATTTTCACCACTTTTAACGTATTCGGCAGTTGTAGAGCTGTTTAGAATTAGCTTTTTTAAGCCAACTGTTAAACAATTATCATCAATTATATTATTACTTCCATCGCCTCTAAAAATCATGTTTACGATAGCTAATGATGCAACTTTAGGTTGTTGCTCAATGCCAAATATTCTATGTTTTTTAAATTCAGCTAATTGATGCTCGGAAGAATTATTTCTAACATAATCGAAAGCAGAAACTAAAAATCCACCTGTTCCACATGTAGGATCATAAACCACGTCTTGGTGGGTTATATTAAGAATATTACATGCAAAAGTGGTTATATGTCTCGGTGTCAAAACAATCCCAATATCTTTCGCACCATTACCATATTTCAAAAAGACTTCATAAAACTTACCTAAAACATCTGTTCCCGAATGCATTGCTGCTTTAATGTTAATTTTTTTAAGTTTAAAAATAGTTGATACTAAAGCTTTTTTATATTTATTTCGTGCTTCATCCTTACTAGGTAATTTTATCTCAACGTGCTTAAAAAAATCTCGCTTGTTATGCTGAATTAATATTTCTTCTGCCCTATTATTCACATCTTTAACAAATACTGTTGCCGAGGCGTTATAGTTTGGTTTTGTATCGTCAATTAAAGAAAGTAATAAAGTAGCCATAACTGATGCCCTTTCATCTTTATTAATTGAGCCAAGATGTAAAACTTCATTAATTTCTTCTGCAGTTGCTAATAATTGTTTTTCATTTATTTCAAGTTCTTTAATAGAAGCTGTTTCAGATTCAATTAGCTCATATGCTAATTTTGGGCTTATTAAGCTTGTAATCTCTTTTTTATGATAATTTATAGTCTTGAATACTCCTTTTTCGTAAAAAGAACTTTGAACTAAATAACCATCTTCATCATTTCCCGCAACTCCTGAAATTATTAAAGCTCGAACATTTTTACTTTTATTAATCATCTTCGCATAATCAAGTGCTTCTTGATATGCTATATCAATTTCTTCGATTCGACCTTTAGCCTCGATAATATAATAGCTATCTTCATTAATCTTAACAATATATTCAGGTTTTTTTCTATTTAAATGTTTTTTTAATTCATCATTATCGTGGCATTCTTGTTGGGTATATACTTGTCCATCAGTATTTCGTACTGGGTTTTTTGTATTCCAGCCAATCTCTTGTAATTCATTCTTAATATATATGTAAGATGTAAATTCTGATATCCGTTTCTTTATCATTATTGTATTTTATTTTACTTTTAACAGCTTATTATTTAAACTATAATTATCAAAATTAATTAAAAAAAGCTTAGCATAATCAGATCTTGCGGGCTAGCATTACTTATTTTGTAAGAGGACAAACATACAAAACCATTCTCTTTTTTGCTATTCTTTAAGTATTTAATATAAACGCTATCTGCATCTACTGATTTTACAAATATTAAGTTATCTCAATATTTCAAAACTTAATCTATCTAAATCAAAAAGATTAAATTTATAAGCAGTCTCCTTTTTAGATTTTATAATTTTTTTATAAATTTCAAATATCATTTGACAAGTAAATAAAGTTTAAAGCATCCTCTAATTTTAATGTTTTATTAGATATAAAAAAAAGATGCGTAAGCATCTTTTTCTATCATTATTTTAATCTTAAAATATTTAATCAAAATTGTATTGCTTTAAACTTATTTCTTATTCTCTTTAATAAATTTATCTATGTTAATTTCTACATTTAATATATTTATCGTTTTAAGATTTAAGGCTTTCGCTAAAAAAATTATTTTTTCCAATGTAGGATTAGCATCACCACGTTCAATTGTACCTATAAAATGTTTGGTTATACCAATGTTTTGATCAGCAAGCTCTTGTTGAGATATATGATCATTATTATATTCTGAACTTGTTATTTTTTCACGGAGTTTTCTTAGTTCTTCCCCTAATCTTTCTTTTTCAGTCACCTCGTTATAATTAGCTTTCGCTAAAATTCATACTTATTTCGAAAATTTATGGTATGATAAATCATACCGTCGTATTTTTTTTGTTATATTTGCAACATGATTATATATAATATGTAATTTTGCGATTCTTCAATAAAAATATTTGAAGCATTCGCTTAGAATCTCGTATCAGAAAATTGGCGTTTTTAATACCACGAGATAATAAGTACTATGCTCACGTCTTAAGGCGTGGGCTCACTTATTCGTGGTAAGGTATGCCAATGCCTCTGATACAATAAGCTGAGTTCCGCGCTTTTTTATGCTCAAAATTCGCTTATTATTCTTAGCAATTACACTTCAATTTTTTTAAGTTTCGCATCACAAAGTCGAATCTTTTAAAACTATTATTGCCTATGTATTAAACAAATCCTACTTATGCTTACTTAATGCATAAAAAATGGCCCTCTATTTCGTCGCCAAACAACCATAGAGGACCGTAGCTAATCAAATCATTTTAACTAACCAATCCCAATATTATGAATTATTTTTCATTTTCCAAGGATGGAAAGGCTCTTTATTGCCTAATTTTTATAGGCATGTGCTTCGCTTTTTCATCATCTTACGCCAGCACAAAACGGCATTTCAGAATTATATCGCAGCAATCTCAGGTTCAGGGAACTGTAACTGATGCATCAGGACCTATACCCGGTGTAACTATTTCCATTAAGAATAAAGTGAATTCCACAGTAATATCCGATTACAGCGGGCAATATTCAATTACCGCATCCCCATGGGATACTTTGATTGTTTCTTTTATTGGATATAAAACGGAATACGTTCCTGTTAATGGACGCAAAATTGTAGACGTTAAACTTATCTATGATACCACTACACTACAGGAAGTACGGGTCAATGCTGGATATTATTCGGTAAAGCAAAGTGAGCGCACGGGAAGTATTGCCCGCATAACCTCCAAGGATATTGAAACACAACCTGTCACAAACGTCCTAGCTACAATGCAGGGGCGTATGGCCGGAGTCAGTATTACCCAGTCATCCGGTGTTCCAGGCGCAGGTTTTGATATTAAAATCAGAGGGCAAAACAGCCTTAGGGAAGGTGCTAATTCACCATTGTATATTATTGATGGAGTGCCGTATTCTTCCGAACCGATCGGTTCTATGGTAACCTCTACCATTTTTCAGTCCTCAACCAGCCCTCTTAACAGCATCAATCCTGATACTATAGAAAGTATTGAGGTTTTAAAAGATGCAGACGCAACTTCTATCTACGGTTCAAGGGGCGCAAACGGAGTTGTTCTTATCACTACCAAAAAAGGAAAAGTTGGAAAAACCAAATTCAGCCTTACCAGTTCAACAGGAGCAGGAACAGTAACGCGATTTCTCAAATTAATGAATACGCAGGAGTATCTCAATATGAGAAGACAGGCCTTTATTCATGATGGAATTCCATATGGAGCAGCTGATTACGATATAAATGGAACGTGGGATCAAAACAGGTATACCGACTGGCAGAAAGAATTATTGGGAGGAACAGCCCAGATCAACGATCTGCAGGGCACTATTTCGGGAGGGAGTGATAATACACAGTTCATGTTCAATGGAAGCTACCACAGCCAGAATACCGTTTTTCCCGGTGATTTTAAATATATACGCGGCGGCGGACAGCTAAATATTACCCATCGTTCTGAAGATAATAAATTTAAGATAATTTTTTCGGCAGGCTACAATGTACAGAATAACAATCAGCCCTCGACTGATTATTCAAGTCTTGCCAGATTTCTTTCTCCAAACGCTCCCGCATTATATAATGCGGACGGATCTCTTAACTGGGAAAATGCAACCTGGGAAAATCCCCTGCGTAATAATAATGCACTGTACAATTCAAAAACAAAAGATTTAATTGCCAGTACCCTGCTCTCCTATGAGATTTCAAACAGTCTTACTCTTAAAAGCAGTTTCGGATTTTCTGATCTCAGCACACTGGAAACCAGAACTAACCCTTCTACGTTGTATAATCCAATTTATAATGTAAGCAGCATGCGTTCGTCGATCTATACTAACAATACGGCAAGATCATCCTGGATTGTGGAACCGCAGATCAGTTATAAAAAAAACATTTTCAATGGAGAGACGGAGATACTGGCCGGTGCTACATTTCAGCAGCAGGAAAGCACTAGTCTCTACCAGTATGCAGGCGGATTCAGCTCAAACACTCTCATTTATAATCTTGCGGCAGCCAATAATATCCTTATACTTGGCAATGATGAAAATCAGTATAAGTATCAGGCATTTTTTGGAAGGATAAATTACAATTGGAAAAAACGGTATATAGTAAACCTAACTGGCAGACGGGACGGTTCAAGCCGGTTCGGCCCGGGAAACCAGTTCGCAATTTTTGGCGCCGTCGGAGCAGCCTGGCTTTTTTCTAATGAAAATTTCCTAAAAAACAGCTCATGGCTGAGTTTTGGTAAACTTCGTGCAAGCTATGGCTCAACAGGCAATGATCAGATTGGAGACTACCAGTATCTAAATACCTATTCAAGTTCCGGGGTAAGTTACAACGGAGTCATTGGTCTTCAGCCTTCCAGACTTTTCAATCCTGATTTTGCATGGGAAATCAATAAAAAGCTGGAAGCTGCCATTGAACTCGGCTTCTTAAAAGACCGTATCACCTTATCGGCATCCTTTTATCGAAACCGCTCCTCAAATCAGCTTGTTGGCATACCTCTTCCCGGAACATCAGGCTTCACAACGCTACAGGCAAATCTTGGAGCGGTAGTTGAAAACAAAGGCTTTGAGCTGACTTTTCAAACCATTAATTTCAACGCAGAAAATTTTAAATGGTCTACCAGTTTCAATTTCACTACAGCCAGAAACGAACTTCGACGATTTCCTAATCTCGAAAGTTCTCCATACAGTCAAAAATATAGAATAGGAAGTCCTCTCAATATTTATCTTATGTATAAATTAAAAGGGGTAAATCCACAGACCGGTATCTACGAATATGAAGATTTAAACAGCGACGGACAAATCACCTACCCGGAAGACAGGCAGTATGCTGCCGACCTCAATCCCAAATACTTTGGAGGCCTGCAAAACCAATTTGAATATAAAAACTGGAAGCTGGACTTCCTGTTCCAGTTCGTAAAACAGCAGAACCAGATATTTCCTATGGGAGCTGCAGGCGATATGTCCAACAAACAGCAGAGAATTACCGACAGCTGGCAGAATCCAGGGGATCACGCGCCATACCAAATTTTTACTACGGGACAGAACAGCGCAGCTGTAATGGGACAGTTTTATTATTATGACAGTGATGCAACCCTAGTCGACGCTTCGTTTGTGAGACTGAAAAATATTTCAGTTTCTTATAAACTTCCTTTAAAACTGCACGAGACAAGCTGTACAGTAATGCTGCAGGCACAGAACCTGCTGACCTTTACAAATTATAAGGACGGAGATCCTGAATTTATAAATTATGGTTTTCTTCCTCCCTTAAAAATAGTTTCAGCTGCAGTACAACTAACCTTTTAAATCACCTACTATGAAATCACTAATCAAATACATAAGCCTTTACAGCATTATTTTAATTCTTGCAGGATGCGACTCATTTGTCGAAGTTAATCTTCCACAAACGCAATTATCAAATACGGCAGTCTTTGACAATTATTCGACTGCTGATGCAGCAGTGGCGGATATTTATGGAAAAATCAGAGATGCAGGGTTGCTGAACGGCTCTTATACCGGAATATCAAATCAGTTAGGAAACTATACTGATGAACTGACAGCTTTTGGAGGACCTTCCAACCCCAGCATTCCTTTTTACAACAATACTCTTGTAGCTTCATCTGGTAATGTTTTACAATACTGGAATACTTCCTATAATCAGATTTACGCAGCCAATGCAGTTATTGAAGGACTTCAGGCCAGTAAAAATATAGCAGAAGAGAATAAAAACCAGCTTTTAGGGGAAGCATTGTTTATTCGCACACTATCGCATTTTTACCTGGTAAAGCTCTTTGGCGGTATTCCGTATATAACAAATACAGACTATCGGCAAAACAGTACTGCCAGTAGGATGAGTGTTGAAGAAGTTTATAAAAATATCATTGCAGACCTTGAAAAAGCAATAGCGCTTCTGCCAGAGAATTACAGCAGCAGTCAAAGAATCCGTCCCAACAAATACTGCGGCAGGGCGCTGCTGGCAAGGACCTATTTAGAAAATCAGTCTTATGAAGAGGCGTCAAATGAAGCCTCTTCAATAATCAATCAGACAGATCTGTATTCACTCTCTTCTCTAAACACTGTCTTTTTACTGAATTCAAAAGAAACGATCTGGCAGCTTCAGGCAGCTGAAGACGGCCAGAATACTCCAGAGGGAACCTTATTTATATTTGAGCAGGGGCCTCCTTCCTTTACTGCCCTGAGTTCTCAGCTGGTAGAGTCCTTTTCAGATCTTGATCTTCGAAAAACAAGCTGGATAAAAAAGATAAGTAACGGCGGAAACACTTGGTTTCATGCCTATAAATACAAGGAACAGAATTACACTCCGGTATCTAAAGAGTATTCCATTATTTTCAGGACAGCCGAACAGTACCTTATAAGAGCTGAATCCAGAGCCAGAACGGGAGACCTGATCGGTGCTAAAGAAGATCTTAATAAAATCAGAACACGCGCGGGACTTGGCAGCACAGCTGCCGAATCACAGGATGAAATCCTAAACGCAGTACTTCAGGAAAGAAGGTGGGAGCTCTTTACAGAATCAGGTCATCGCTTTTTTGACCTGCAGCGGTTCAAAAAACTTGATGCTATTCTGTCTTTAGTCAAGGCCGGCTGGGACACCAATGACCAGCTGCTGCCTATTCCTGAAAATGAAATGATAACAAATCCTAACCTAAGACCGCAAAATCCGGGATATTAAAATTTTACAGTTATGCTTAAACTTTATAGACCAAAAAAGCTTTTTTCTAAAGTACCTACTTTAGTTTTATTTTTAATTTTGTTTTTAGTAGCCTGTCCCGTATGGGGGCAGGCGTTACTAAGAAAACAGCTTTCTTCATCAGATTACGGTCTATGGGGGTCTTTAGAAGCCGATAAGATATCACCCGACGAAAACTGGTTAAGCTACAGAATGACATACCATAGTGGCGCTGACACTCTGTTTGTCAAAAATACTGTTAACAATAAGGTAATCGCATTTCCATCAGGAAGCCAAACTCTTTTTACAAAACACAATTACTTTATATATCACTCAGGAGACTCAATACATATTATTGATCCGGAGAGGAACAGGAAGGAGCGTTTTCGTGCCTCTCAGGAATACAGCTATTCAGAAAGTAATGATCTGCTGATCTTGCATGACGCAGGAGAAAAAAAACTGCTGATTAAAATTCCGCTCGAAAAAACGACAAGAGAAATTTCGCTGGTCCGTAATTATTCACTCAGCCCGGACTCGCGAACTCTTCTATACAGCACATTTTCTAATGGAATTAATTATGCTTATCTGCTGGATCTTAATAAAAGCAGCACCCCAAAAATAATTGCGAAAGGAAGTGACGCTTTCCAGAATTTTGTATGGAGCAAAAACTCAGGAGCAGTTGCATTTCATTCAGAAAGCGGTCCTGCTGCTATCCGGTCCTTATTTTTTTATTCGCTGCAATCACCTAAACTTTTTGAATTTAACCCTAAGCTCTACAAGACAATTCCTCCGGATATGGTACTGACAGATAACTCTGCTGATGCGCTGCTTGTGGCCGATAACTCAGAGATGGTATTTTTTAAAATGATATTGAAACCTGCGGTTCAAACCGTTCAGCAATCCACAGTCGAGATATGGAATACAAATGATAAATGGATATACCCAGATGAAAAGTATAATGGAAGATTTCATCAGCGCCCAAAAGTCATGCTGTGGCAGCCTTTTTCAGGAAGCGTTACTGCAATTTCTTCAGATAGCCTGCCAGATATCGTCCTGACGGGAGATAATACTCATGCTATTTTATCTAACCCGCAGGAGTACGAACCGCAGTTTGAGGCGCAGGGACCTCGTGATTTTTATATTTTGGATGTCAAAACTGGCAGTAAAGAACTTCTCCTTAAAAAACAATCATCAATATACTGGGATTTAGTTCCTTCTCCCGGAGGCCGGTACATTGCTTATTTCAAGGAAGAAAACTGGTGGATTTATGATACAAAAACTAAATCCCATACCAATATCACTTCAAAGACCGGAATGCCCTTTGAAGGAAAGTTCCGTTTGTTCGAACCTAAAACCACATTTGGAAATCCTGCATGGAGCAAGGACGATAAAGAAATTCTGCTGTATGATGAATTTGATATCTGGGCAGTAACGCCTGACGGCAGATCTGCACGAAGGGTTACTCAGGGACGTGAGTTAAAAATAAGGTTCCGTATTGCTAAAACTCCAAATACTAATGATCTGAAACTTAAATACAACGGACTAGTTATTCCAAATGTTGATCTGGAAAAGGGGCTTCTCTTAAGGGCAGAAGGAGATGATGGAAAGACCGGATTTTTTACTTGGAATAAAGAAACCGGCCAGCAGTCAATCATTTATAGGGATTCTTATATCAGTGATCTGAATTACAGTTCAAAAAAACAGACCTATTTTTTTACTGAACAAAAATTTGACCTGCCTCCGCGTTTAGTTTCCAGAAAAAAATCAGCAGATATCAAGACCATTTTTGAGAGCAATCCCCAGCATAATAATTTTTATTGGGGAAAGACCGAGCTAATAGAGTTTCAAAATTCCAAAAAACAAATTCTAAAAGGAATCTTATATTATCCGGCAGATTACGATCCACAAAAAAAGTACCCCATGATCGTGAACATTTATGAAAAACAGTCGCAGGATCTGCATATTTATCAAAACCCCACTGCGTATAACGGTTCTGGAATCAATTCATCGGTACTTACCTCTCAGGGGTATTTCTTTTTCCTTCCCGATATTGTCCATGAAAACGAAAATGTCGGTCCTTCATCCCTTGACTGCGTAACGGCCGGAACGCAGAAAATTATAGATATGGAACTTATAGATCCAACAAAAATCGGACTGCTGGGACATTCCTTCGGAGGGTATGAGACTTCTTTCATCATAAATCACACTAAAATGTTTGCTGCCGCCGTAGCCAGTGGCGCTATCACAGATCTGAGGAGCTATTATCTCTCTATAGGGTGGAACAACTCAAAACCTAATATGTGGCGCTTTGGAACTGAAGACTGGAAACTTTCTGGAAAAACACCGTTTGAAAATCCAGCAGATTTTGACCGAAATTCTCCCCTTGAATCTGTCAGGCAGCTGGACACTCCCCTGCTGATGTGGACTGGAAAAGAAGATACCCAGGTAGACTGGCACCAAAGCATAGAATACTATCTTGCTCTTAGAAGACTTGGCAAAAAAAGTATCTTACTATTATATCCCGGTGAACATCATGTCCCCATAAATCCAATTAACCAAAAGGATATATTCGAAAGGGTGTTGCAGTGGATGGACTATTACCTCAAAGACGAAAAAAAGTTTCAGTGGATCAAACAAGCAATGAAATAAGTATTAAAATAAAAATGCCGTTCAATAGAACGGCATTCCCTTTTTAGGTTTACAAATTTTACAATCATTGGTTGCGAAACAAAACCTCTTGACAGTTCTGTGCTTCACCATAGGCTCGAGTTCCACTTGTGCCGCCGCCTACGTAACACAAAGTTGAAATCTGAACTGTGTTACAGTTTTGCGGCATATTAAGTATACAATTGCCTTGATTATCCCTTGGATAGCCAATTTTTGGTACAGCAAGCTTAGATGCGCTCTGCATCGAAGTTGTTACAAAGGCACCGGATACCGCCAGTGCAACAACAGCAATCGGCAGTACATTTTTAAATAGTGTTTTCATAATAATTAAAATTATATTAAACAATGATCTACTTTTTTCTACAGGTGTTCGATCTTTTTTCCTGAAACCGGCCGGTATAATTTATAAACTCAGTTCGATTTTAAGACTGAGCTCTTTAATTCCTTTTTTACGATATCTTTCAGCTCATAAGCGACAAGATTATTTCCTATAAGGGCATATAAACAAGTATCGGCAACGATGAATGATTTTATGTTTTCACCTCCAATATTATAAATTGAAAAGCTGAAAAGATAGGAATGTTTATTAATATCGTATAGATCGATTACGGAGGAGTGTTCCCAATTTTTTTTATCCTCATATCTGCCCATTATCCTGGAATTGACAAAGAGCAGATTTTTAAAAACCGCGCCGTGCGCATTAACAATAAAGGGAGGTGCGGACATAGTCCTTCCAGTTCCACGCTTTACGTAAGTAACCTTAATTTTTGCCTTTGAAGTGGTATCAATAGTGTGTCCTCGATAATCAATTTCACCGTCTTTCCCCGCAACTACAAACTCATTTCTATAGTAATATAAATAGATCATCTTTTCCATCTGTTCACTGTACATCAAAATTCCGTCTGTATCAAAAATACCATCGATTTGTTTCACCAGGAGTGCATCATTATAGTTTATTTTGTTCTCGCTTTCAGATCTGAATATTCCCAATCTGTTAGCAAGATTCTTTCCGCTGTTGTTGCGAAATAATATTGTAGTGCTGTCTGCAGCTTCGGCTTGGGTAAAATATGGCATTCCTTCGAGTTTCCTGTTAATCCTCCAATCTTTGACAGTGCCTCTGAACATTGCCGGAACCATACCGTCTTTCAAGTAAAAATAGCCGCCCCTGACACTTAGCGTAACATTTTGGAAAGCTGTATTTTCAGGATCAAAATCAATTTTTACAATTTTTTTATTACTCAGATTACTGTCAAAAGACATAAGGATCTGCGGATTGCTAAAATTGCCCAGGTATAATTTTCCGCCAGCAAATCCTGCAATGTAAAATGAATTAAATTTCAAATCCGTTTGTTGAAGCTGGACGGCGGTATTCTTGGGGTATCTCCTTTGGAAGGGGTTGTTGTAATGCATAATTTCCTCCGACCAGATAAACAAAACTACAACAGCGGCTATACCGAAAAAGCAGGAGTAAAGCATTGCTTTTAAAACGGGACTATACTGCCTGCTTTTTTTTGTGTTTCTATCTCTATTTCCGTGTATTATTACAGCTATAAAAGCTAATATAACAAACACCAGATTAAATAACAGGTGAGTATTCCAGCTCATTTTTTCCAATATTCCTCCGCATGAACACGGGACGAAAGAACTGTAATGGAGTATAATAAAAATATATACTGTAAACATAACCATAAGGTTAAAGGCCAGTATAAGTCCCCATAATCTGGTGGAGCGAAAAATCAGCAGCGCTGCAATTAACAGCTCCACCAGAGGAACTGTCCAGGACATCCAGGACGCGAAAGCACTCAAAAGAGGAGACTGCCCAAGCTGTACTCTAAAGTTTTCAAAATCCAGCATTTTGCTTACAGCAGCATAAACAAACAGCAGCACATACAGCAGGCTGATGATTTCAATTATACTATTTCTTATTTGAGGTTTGAGATTCATAGCGGTCAGTTGGTTAGAATGGGAAACGTGAGACGATTCAAAAAAAACATAAACAAATGTAAATCAACACTTTCACTAAAATCCTATCCAAATCAGGCAAAAATTCTTCCAAAAGAGATATAATGCATACAACATTCTAAAATAATACCGCGCTGTAAATCGGCTAGATTTGCAGCGCGGCCGGCATTAAAAATACAGGTAGTCTAAAACTGCCTGTATTTAGCTAAAAAAAAGATCAATTCTGCACTACATAAGAACTAAAGCCCTTAACAGCAAAATCAAGGCATAGGTCAAAAGCGGCCTGACCTCTTAACTGCGCCGTTCCTCCCATCAGTATGGAAGATACTTTAGCCTGGTCATTCTTATACTTTCTCACATTCTGAAAATACCCTGTTACGGCATTGTAAGCACCGAATACTGTTCCTTTAGTCGTATCAGTGAGCTGTGTAGGATGGCTCATTGCATATTCAAAGGCATTATCTACCATATTATTAAAGCAGGCTGATAATTCCTCGTTTCTTCCCTCCGTCAGTTTTTTCAATACTTCCCTGCCTGGTGCCATAGCATGCTGGATAAGCTTTTTAACTTCCCTGTCAGATATACGGGTCTTTGTCCAATAATTAAAAACCGCTTCAAGACTGCTGGACAATGTATCTGAAATACCCATAACTTTATGAGCCTGCTCAAGGCGGTCTTTAGCATTTGAGGTATGGCGGATGCGCACCGTATTGGTTTTAGACTGCATCGCAGCATTAAGTGTATTGGCGCATACTATGCGGATTGGCGTAAAAGCTGCCGTAATACTGCCGCTTCCGTCATGCGAGGTAGTCAGGAAAAGATACTTCTCAATCAGATCATCTTTTCCTACTCGGATATAATCAGGAAGCTTTGCTGTGATAAAGATTTTCTCGCCGTTTCCCAATGCGCCAGCGGTCTCATACATTATGCCGTCACCGCCTACTATACTGTCAAAAAAAGAAAAAGCATCCCTGTTCTGTACAATATGGTAATCCTTACCTACTACCCCCAATACCGTATCATTATCGGTACGCACCGTACTGCAGTAATCTGGAATATCAAGCCTTCCTGCAGTAATAAAGTCCCGCGTTACAATTGGAGAGGAAGGTGTAAAAAGCCTTCTTTTCTCCACTTCAAAATCCAATCCGGCGTGCGCTAGTGCTTCCGCGCTTGTAGGATATTCTTCCACTATCTGCCCAAGATTGTGCCATGCTTTTTCCTTTACACTGAAAAAACTGTGCTTCTGGGTCTGTTCATTATAATAAATATTATGTGCCATGATTTCTGATTTTTAAAGTTAAACATCCACTTAAAAAGGCACATCATCCCCAGCCTTGTCTTTCCCTTTCTTAACAGCAGTTCTGCTATTCCCCTCCTGCACACTTACCGCCTTTTCCTCATCATCACCTTTATCACTGCTTCTTTTTGCAAAAGAAATAATATTTATTGTATTAACATGAAAGTCAATGCTGCCTATCGGATTTCCTTCGCTGTTGACATACACATGCATACCCAGTCTGCCGTTTAAAAGCACCACTGCTCCTTTCTTAACCCACTGCGCTGCTTTCATACTGAGCCAGTACGAACAATTGATAAAAGTTGTGATCTCTTTGTACTCTGAACTTCCCGCCACCTTATAGCGGTCATTAACCGCTATACTAAAACTCAAAACTTCTTTTTCTCCCGCACGGCGCACTGCCGCATCTGCCGTAACTCTTCCTGTAATTTCCATAACTTTTAAATTTAAAAAATCAATAAATAATTCGTTAACCACGGATCAATACCTAATGAATACTTTATGAAATACTTAATCAATAACTATCGACCCCTACTTCCTTACCCCCCGCTCCGCCCTTTAAAAAAATTGTTTTCAAAAGAAAAAACGGAAAAAAAGAAAGCACAGATCAAGCGTCAGTTAAAGGATGCGGAGTGCTATAAGTCCCGAAGGGCGGACGAAAGGAAACTGGAGTCCGTTATGCGCATGCAGCAGACGGATGGCGCTATCTTGGCTGCCCTTTTTAGCCGTTTCGAATGAAAATTGATCTCTACTAAAATTTTTTATCAGTAAAGCGTGCCAAGCCCGTTGCTCTCTGAATCCTGCAAAACTTTAAGAATCGCAAAAAAATCAAAGAGCCTGGATGATTTAAGTCAGCGTCAAAGCTCACGGCAAGATGAACGGCTATTTAACAACCAACTATCTTGCCACCCTTTACCTCGGAACTCGGTGGTTGAGACACTAGAAAGAAAAGAGTTTGAAACGTTTGAAACAATGAAAAGGAAAAATGATGGAAAGAGAAAATTCAAACAGATCACGCAGGATTACCCTGCGCCTGACAGAGAAAGAGTATGCAAAAATTGAAAGCCAGTTCAAGGCAAGCACCTGCAGAAAATTAAGCGATTTTATTCGAAAACACTTGTTCAGCAGACCAATCACAAGCACTTACCGCAACCAGTCACTAGATGATTTAATGGAAGAAACCGTCGTACTTTCTTCAGAACTCCGTGCAATTGGAAACAACATCAACCAGATTGCCAGAAAAATAAATACGCTGAAAATGATTCCTGAGTTTAAGACACAGCTGTTTTTATTTGATCTGGAAAGAAAAGCACTTTCCAATAAATTAGAAGCAATCAGCAGTCACACCCAGAAAATATCGGAACAATGGTTGCAGTGATAAAAACCAGCCGTTCGATAAACAGCATTCTGAACTATAACGAAAATAAAGTTAAGGAAGGAATTGCTGAGTGCATCAATGCCGTGAACTATCCTCTTGAATTAGAGAAATTAAGCTTTACCCAGAAGCTGAACCGTTTTTTAAAACTGTCTTCTCTCAATGAAAATGCAAAACGGAACAGCGTCCACATATCGCTCAATTTTGATCCTTCGGAAAACCATTCTAAAGAAAAGCTGATTGAAATTGCAGACACTTATATGGAGAAAATAGGTTTTAGGAAACAGCCCTATTTAGTGTATCAGCATCATGATGCAGGGCATCCGCACTTACATCTGGTCACAAACAATATTCAGAGAGACGGAAAAAGAATTGATCTGCATCTGATAGGCGTTAAAAAATCAGAGCCTGCAAGAAAAGAGATAGAAGAGATTTTCGGACTGGTAAAAGCTGAAGGAAGAAAACAGAAAGAAGATTTCTCTTTAAAAATGATAAATGTTGCCAGAGTCCAATACGGAAAAGCAGAGTCCAGAAAGGCGATCAATTCAGTTTTACAAAAGGTTTTATTTGACTATAAATATTCAAGCCTGCCTGAACTAAATGCAGTTCTAAACCTCTATAATGTTCATGCTGACCGAGGAAGCGAGAAATCGAGAGTTTTTAAAAACAATGGACTGCTTTACAAGATACTCGACCACAATTCGAAACCGATAGGCGTGCCGATAAAAGCCAGCGAATTCTACAGAAGACCTACATTAAAATTTTTGGAAGGAAAGTTTAAGTCTAATGAGGCAGAGAAAGAGTCTTGCAAAAAATATATAAAAAATGCCGTAAAACTGGCTTTCTATCGTGATAACATATTTTCTCCCGAAAAATTATCGAAGATATTGGAAAAAGAAAGCATTCACATGATACTAAGAAAAAGCAACGAAGGACAGCTTTACGGAATAACTTATGTTGACCACAAAACCAGATCCGTTTTCAACGGAAGTAGTCTTGGAAAAGAATTCAGTGCAAAAGGAATTCAGGAAAGCTGTGCAATGAACATTCTTGCACTTGAAAGAAAGCATCAAAACTCTTTTTCAACAAACTCAGAGAACTTTCAAGATCTTGAATTAAAAAATTATGTAAAAGAAAATCTTGCAGACATCCTGCTTCGCGGGGAAAAAATAAATGACTATGTTTCGAAACAATTTAAAGAAAAAAAGAAAAAAAGACTTTTTAAAGGTATATAGACAAAGTTAAGGGTGCAAAATTTCGCCCTTAACTTAGTCTCCTATTTCGGTTAGTGTATCCATGTTGGTTTGGTTACTTATCTTTCCATCTTATTATTTCTAAGATTGCTAAAACAATAGCAATGAGAATACTAACTCGAGCAAACCATTTCGTGTACGGATATTCTTTTAGCATTTTTTGTGCTAAGTCTAAGTCAATTTTTGACTTTTCAAATTCAATCCTTTCTTTCTCGGCAATATATTTATGCTCTTCAATTATTTGCTTTAAAAATTCTTCTCCTTTTTCAGTTATCGAATATATCTAATCTCGATTATCATCTTCAACTATCAAACTATTTCTTTCTAAAAGGTCAATGTTTTGAATAAAAACAGTTCTATCGAAATATTTTTCAATTTCTCTATTTACATCTTGGTCTCTTAAATTGACAATATTTTGTTTAAAAAAAATAAGATAGTTTTTAATTTCGTTATTGTTCATACTTTTTTTGTTTCGGTTCTCTTAACTGAGGCATAACGTTTTGGAACTACAGCGTTTTTGGGACTAAATTTAGCCCATTCTTCGGATTTGCAAAAGCGTTCATACAAAACTATTTTTGATTAAGCCAATTGCTCAGATCCTTTATCTTAGCTGTTATACCTTCGTTTTTTTATTTATTCCAATTTTCGGTTTCGCTTCTGCACCTTTTAAGTCGGGAGTATTTTTAAAATTATTTAATACGATACTATCTTTTTTGTTTTGTTTTTTTAGTCTTTTTTGTTCTAAAGTTTTTTGGTTTTCTATTTTAGATGATTTGCTAGGAGGAATACTATATTCCTTAATTTCTTGAACTAATAATGCACCAATGTAGCCTAGAACACCACCGACTACATATTTCAAAACGTCTTTTTTCATATCGTCAGATTGAAATAGCCATTTGCGCATTGCATATTTCAAATGAACTGCCTCAAACCAATTTAACTTCAACAATACTAAGGAAGGTTTTTCTGAACCTCCAAAAACTTTTAAAACATAATTAGAATTATAAGGTGAACTTTTAGGGTCAATATAATTTTCTAATTCATAATCAGAACTGTGATTTCTATTAGATAAAAATAAATCAATATTTATATTGTTTTCAATATCAACTCTATATATTTTTCCGTTTATGATTGTCACATCACAATTTAAAAATTCTTTATTATATAAGTATTTCCCTGATATGTTCATTAAATTATTTTGTTAATTTCTTTTCGTTTTTTTTATCTGAAGCATAACGTTCTGGTACTACAGCAGGTTTAGGACTAAATTAAGCTCATTCTTCAAATTTGTCAAATCATCCAAATAAAAAACCATTTTTCCTCCCGATACTTCGGGAAAGACAATTGATCAAATCCGATGCATTAGCTGTTTTACGCAGTTTATTTTAATTCAATATTCTGATTTATAGAATCATTTAATATCCATCTTAAAGAGACAAATTCTGTTGCAACTCTAAAAAAATAATGGTTAGATAGTTTAATCTTTTCAAAATTTGCATTGTCTTTCAGAGGTTTTATCTCAAAACCATATTCACTATCATCGAGTAAAGAAAAAGCATAACCTTTTTTATGAAAATATTTTTCAAATTGATAGAAGTCAATGATTATCATAATAACATATTCTCCATTTAAAAAATCAAAATAATCTTTAGAATCATAAATACTCAAAGAAAAAGGATAGTAACCTTGTCCAGAAAATTTATATTGATTTAATGAAATCATTATTGGTTTCTTCAAATTTTTAAAATTTTCATCCATAAAAGAATTTTCAAATTTTCTTGAAACATAATAAAAAAGACCTTTTTCAATTTCTTTAAAAGCATTATTAGTTTCTTTAGAATCTCTAATCAATTGGTTTATTTCTTCAGAATAATTTTTTTCAGAACTTTTCAGTTCTATACGTTGAGTTATTCCTGGACGTCCATATAGATTTTCAATTTTATCAGTTTCCAAATAGTTGAAAATTTTCTTAGCATTTTCATTTTGTCTTAAGATTCTAGAGTTTTGAACACTGCTTGATTTGACTTCGATCGAGATAAAACCTTTTGGATGAATAAGTGTTATATCACAATATTTCAAAACACTCGTAATATCATTAAGAATTCCTATATGTCCTTTTTTATAAATTTCTTTAAAAGTTGCTAATTCTGTTTTTAAACCATCTTTATCAGAAATAAACCCTGCAGATTGTTTGAAGTTTAATGGTTTAATGTCGAGTTTGTTAATGAAAGTGAAAGCAATTGCATCGCCAATGCTGTTGTAAGCATCAATTACAAACGTTATATTTTCTGTTTTCTTTTCAAGATTATTTATGTTTTTTTTTACTTTGATGGATTCATCTTTATTTAATCTTTCTAATGGGTTTTTTCTTAAAATTTGTAATCTTTTAATTTGAGCATTGTTATATCGAATCTTATTTTCAAGTAATATAATTTTTTTCACAATAGTCAATTGAGTTGAATACCAGATTTGTGTATTTGAAAAAGGGTCACGACTTGCTAATTTAATCTGATCCAATAATTTACAAATGGACTTCTGATAATATCCTATCATTATTTTATTGATTTTTAAATTTCTGTGGCTAAATTGCGCACAACGAACGTTCTGGTAGTAAAGCAGTTTGTGAATAAAATAAGCCCATTCTTCGGATTTACCAAATTATACAAATCCGAAACATTTTTCCATTAAATCTTTTGCCTCAAACCCGTTGTATTAGCTATTAGTTGCTGTTTTTATTTATTAGGAATTCATTAAATTCGTCTATGCAATAATTACTTATCGAATATAAGTTAAATTGGAGTTCAGACTTGTTCGATATTTCATTATAAATTATAACACCAAAATCTTCAATGTTTTTAAGTGTTGTTTTAATTATTTTATTTAGATACTTTTCTACATTGTAATCAATATCATTTGATTTTAAAATATTAGGAAGTAGATTATCATTACTGTTAGTTTCTTTAATTGGAACTCTCATAAATAGAACACCTTCCTTTCTTGTTATTAAAAAGTCCTTTCCTTTATGAATTATATTGTCTCTTATTTGTTTTATATCGTTTAAGTCACTTTCAATATTATTAAGTACCCAAATTATATTTTTTGGTAATTTATCTTGATTATTCTCGTTTTTTGAAAAGGTTATTAAACTATTTATAGAATCTTTTTGGGGATATTGTTTTAGTTCTTTTTCAGACAAAGCAATTTTAACAAAATGATACAAAAAATCATATATGCTTCTCAAATTAGTAAATAGATTTTCTAAAATTACAGAAATATAAAGATTTGATTTATGTCCATTGATATTAACTTTTTCGTTAATTTCTTTGAATAAGCAATAATTAATTGGAAGATTATGTAAATCATCTGTAAATCCATTTATTGCCGATTTAATTTTTCCAAACTCTCTTGCTTTTTCAGGAGATATGTCGACTTTTAAGTTTCCATTATTTTCGTACTTTGAATAAAACCAAGAGTTAACAACAGAAAATAGGACAGATGAGAATAATTCTTCTCCAACATAAAAGCTTCCTGAATGTGTTAGAATTGTACCTTTTATAATTAGTCTGTTTTTCATATTCTGCTTTAAAATATTGAAATATATCAGAGATTATTTATTATCAAATATATAATAATAAGCTTAGACCTTCTCAAAAAGCTTTTAATTTGTTATGTACTTTTCGTACTAATGTAAGTGTAAATTTCACTAAGATAAATATATAGACTATAAAATTAGGGATAGGTATACCTCTTGGTATAGTCACAATAAAATTGAAATCTATTAAATATACGTATTCTCTTACTGTAAGGTTGTTTATATTTCAAGATATTCCTTTATTAAATCAATTTTTTGCTCGATTTGCTTTTCAGCTTCGGAAGGCTTTAATTCATTTGGTTTAAATCCTTTTATATCCTTATGACAGCTACTACAATATTCTCCTATTTCATTTATTTTAGAACATTCACAATTCCAAACTTCTTTTTCTTTCGATGACAACATTTGCTTTTTCATTGTTTTCATTCCTCTTTCAAAAAAATTATTTTTGATATACTCTAGTATTGTGTCTAAATTTTTCTTGTCTTTTTGATCATAAAATGGTTTATCATAGGTAGCCATTTTTAGTGCTATCTTTTGTACATTAAAATTATCATCGTTCAATAGTTTTATTATTTCATCATAATTGAATAAATTTAAATCCTTTATAACTATTGATAGATATTCAGCAATTGAAGTATTTTCGGCTCTTTTAATGTTATCATATAAAAGACTTATTTTTTGATCTTCTTTCAAACCATCAACATAGTTAATAAATCTTTTATTAAAAGAACTATAAGCCTCACCGTAATTTTGAGGAGTTGTGATTATATCTAAATATCGTTTAAGTATATTGGAAAAAACTTCTTCTATTTGATTTTCGATTACAAAGTTCCAAAAATCTTCATCTGCGGTCAAAATTCCAGATTTAGCATCTCTAATTAAATCCTTCTTTTTACGCAAAATATTTATTTTTTCAATACTTACAATTTCAACTTTGTCATCTCGATCCGAAAGGGAATTAATCGTATTCTCTTTTTCGATAATAACTGCAGTACCAATGGCAGTAATCATAAACATAGATTTTCCTTTACCTGAAATTTCGTCTAGATCAATACTTAATCCTATAATACAATTTCCACCAATTTCGTGTGTTGCAAGTTTAATTTTTTCTATTGCTTCATTATATATTGAAGATAATTGCTTTTGATATGCATTAGATCGACCTCCAAAAACATCAGTTAACCCTCCCATAAAATCACTAAAGAAATTCGTTCCGGCAACAACATGCGCGGTAACAGGTTTAAGAGGCCTTTTAATTTTTAATCCTTCTATCGAAGAAGTTGTCAATACTAAAACATCTTTTGGATTTCCCATATCTTTTTTTTGTTTTTTAATGAAATACTTACACTTTGCTTACAGATCAAAAAATATCAAAGCACTCGTTTGATTATTAGAATTATTACTGAGTTTCTTACTCATCAATCTTAATAACTCCCTCATCTTCAAACAAGTCTACATGATAAATTGGTGAATCGCTAAATTTTATGATATATTTATTTTTATTACTTACCTCTGGAACGAAATAGACATAAAATGTGCTGACGGTGAATCCTCCAAAACTATTGGTCGCTTCAACTTCAGTTGAAACAACTTTTATACCTGTCTTTTTAAATTTACTATGTACGAATTCCTCATATTCATGAATATAAATTTCATTAAATTTAGCAGTATTTGGATTTTTTAAATTCAATTTGATTTCTTCAATTGCCTTATCGTAAAAGTATGGAACTTCGTTCAGATTAATATCACAACTAAATATGATCTTTTTGTTGGCGAATTTTTGAACTTTGAAAATTATTGATTTAATGCTGTCTCTCCTCACGGCATTAAAATCAACCTTTTCAAAAATATTCTTTTCGAGACTACTTTGCATTACTATCTTCTTATTTTCTACCTTAAACCAAACTGTATCAAGCTTTTCTTTATCTATAATATATGCTCCATTTTTATTTTTGGAATATTTTATAAAGTTCCAACCACACGTTTTCAAACTATCTGCATTTAAGGCAATGATACTATCATCTAAAAACATAATGTTAACATCGTATTTCTTTTTTGGGTCAATCATTTTATATAACTGCCCATCAGAAAAAGAATCTTTTTCACTACATGAATGTAAAAGTGTCAATAGTAAAATTGCTAAAATAATTTGTTTCATAATTATTAGTTTTTATTTGCTGATAATATTATTGAATACCTCATTCAATTTTTCAAATTTCAAAACACTAAATTGTTTGCTTGGAACCCATATTCCATTTTGATTTTCGTACAAAATTGAGAAGTTATTAGTATCTAGATATTTCTTTAAAATTAACAAAGCTTTTTCCCTAGTAACTTTTACAGTTTTTCTATAATTATCATAATACTTTTTAGGATTATCATTTGAGTTAGGAACAGATGTAATCGTTAGTGAATCAATTTCAGTCTGTGTAAATGCCTGAAAAGCAACATATACAATATCTCGTTTAACCTGCTCTTCAATTATATTTTTCAAATCACCTTCAAAAATTGGTTTCGAGACTTGGACATGCAATTTACTTTCATCCAATGAAATGAATTTCAATGTTCCCATTTCTTCACTAAAATCGTACGAAGCTTCAAACATTTCTTTGATAGTTTTATATTTAGGTAGTGAATTGTCATTTTCATTATTCTCTTTTGATGGTTCAAAATTTTCAACAGAAATACTGTCAGTTGTAATATTATTCACTTGATTATCTCTATCGGATTTACAACTCATAAATGCAAGTATTGACAGAATACATATCGTTGATTTCATTTTATTCATATATATTTTTTTTTTTAAAATATTAATAAAACCTCAATTCTGATTTTAACAGATTGAGGTTTTAAGTTCATCTAAATTGGTGACTAAAACTAAATAGCATTGCAAATATTTACTTAATCTTTAGGCTTATGCTTGTGAGGTTTTAAATCAGGATGCTTATCCTTGTTTGGAGGATTGACACGAGGTCTTTTATCTGGTGTTCCATCTTCTTTTTTCGGTTTTGGACCAGGCTTAATTGCTTGAATTTCATTCATAATAATTTTCTTTTAATTAAATAATAGCTTTTGTTTCTCACTAGCAAATAACATTAAAAAAATTATTATTGTATTACGGAAATCCGTAACAAGGAAATGATTTTAAAGTCACAATATCTACTTGTACTGAATTTTATTTGAAACTTTAATTAGTTTTGATTTAAGATTTACAGCGCTATTTTATTTAAATCATTGTCAAATACAAAACCATCTCTCAATTAATCCAATTGTCCAAACCCTTTGTATTAGCTGTTGTGAGCAGTTATTGTTCTTTTACTTCTGGATGTGATTTCAACTCTTTATAATTTGCTAAAATTAAAATTAAAGTAATGAATGCTGTTAGCATTTCGGTTCCAACAAAAAGTTTGGCATAAAGACTATTTGCTTGTATTTCACTTGTATTGTTCATTATAAAAACGCCAAAACTATAATACAGAAATTCTAAAAACTCACATGAACCTTTAACATTTACAAAGTTTGATTTATTATAGTCAAATAAACACCAATAATATGACGTAAAAGTTAGAGATAAAAAGAAAACTATTCCTAAAGTATGAGCTAAAAATTTAAATCTTCCATGACTGTTTTCTGTATGCTGATATATTTTTTCAGTATGATAAGTTACAAAATAGAAGTTACTGAAAAGAAGAAAGAAAAAAAAGAAAAAACCGAAGCTATATTTTTCAAAGTCATTAGATTCTCTTTGAAGGATTTCCTTAAAAAAAAGATAAATAAAAAAAGGAAAAAACACAAAAATACCATGTCGGTTCAAATATCGAATAAATTCTTTCATTTGCTGATTATTTGTTTAGAATTGCTCACAACTTTCCGACGCTTGGCAAGATTGCAAAATTCGGAACTAATTATTTTCTGTTAAAGATAAATTTTTTGCGAAGCTTAAAAGTGAATTTACAACAAAATTCGCAATCTTGCCGAACGCCTATTAGTAGCAGTTTATTCATTAAATCCTGCATCTACAAGTCTATGTTTAATAAATTCGGAGTTTTCAATTTTAGAATTAGTTTTATTTACTAACAGATAAACTTGTTCAATTATAAAAACTAGTTCAAAAAAACTAATATTATTAAAGTCATTTTTCTTTAGGTTTAAAGAAACAATGTCAAAAGATAATATTGAGTTTGAATTATTGTTGAATTCAATTGAAAAATCTTCCCAAGTGTGAATACCAATGTTATGCATTGTATTTCTTAAAGAGAGAAAGAAATAATATGTTTTAAGTTCACCTTCATTAAGTAAATTATTGAATTTTGGGCATTTATTTTTAGTGAATAAATTATTGAAAGTTTCTTTAATTGGAGTTACATTAATTTTGTTTGTTTCATTTTCATAATGCATAGCAATTTGTCTGAAATGATTTTCAACAACAATCGAAAAATTGATAAAAAATGCTTCTTTAGAATATACTATAAAATTACTGTGAGCAATTTCTAAATCTTCAGTTTGGATTTGGTCAGATATATTTTTTTTACAATAATTTATATCAAGTAAATTGAAAGATAGCTTAATTGCAAATATAAAATTTTGAATTGTTTGACATATATAATGATTAGTTACACTTCTTATGTCATCTTCATTTCCAAAGTTTTCAAACTTCAAGCAATAATCATTAAGCGTTTCCAGTTTTTTTATTTCGTTTTGGAGTTTATTCATATGAATGTTTTGGAATTTTAGTTTTTCTAAATTGCTACTAATATCTGGTAATCAGCAGGTTTTTGGCTAAATTAACTCCATTCTTCGGATTTGCCAAATCATCCCAAATTTAACCCAACGTTCCATTTAGCCAATTGTCCAAATCCGTTGCAGCATCTGTTATGGGGTCATACATTCCGATCTTATTTAATCTTTGTCGCAAGTGGTAAATTTGTGTCACTTGGAATTGAAGAAGTTGTCGAAGTCTGGTCGTTCAAGAAATGTTTATCAGGAGGTGTACTTATTGTTTGTTTTGTCACGGAAATAGGGGAAGTGTGCTCTATTATTATTGGTTCTGGTTTTTCAGTTTTTTTTTGGTAACTCAAAAATGAAACAACAATACTTAATAGAGTAAATAGCGAGGTTCCTATCCACTTAGCGTTTGCGTAGTCGTTACGTTTCCAAAAACTATGTTCTGCAATTTGTGTTTTGCAGAATTCACGAATTGCGTCTCCTTTGTGTACATAGTTTTTTGTTATGTCTTTTTTTTCTTCAAACAGCATTAATATTCCGGGGTAAAATCCTTTTTTATTTTCAGCCAAAAGAAAATAGCCTCGCAACACAGCAGGAGAGTTAAATTTGTCAACTGTCAAGGCGTCTTTTAAAACAGCTTCCAAATCGTTTGGGTCGCTATCTAATTTAATTCCGCCTCGAGCTTTACGCTCACAATATAATTTAGCTTTCTTCCACTGTTCTGGTCTGTCTAGACAATCCTGAATTAGCCTATTATTGCCCGACTCGAGAAGTTTCGAATAAAAAACAGGTTTTTCGTCGCTCTTTTCGTATTCTAACTTAATATATTTCTCTAACTCTCCTATTGGTACTCCAAGTATTCGGCTAACCGCTTCGTCGTAATCTCTATTATCCATTTTAAAATTTCTTAATATCTATATTATTTCCTTTAGAATCGAAGTGCAACATAGATAGCTTTATCAAATAGTCCTGACACTTTACTATCATTAGAGGCATGTATTTCTTTGAACTCTGCGTCGTTGTTGCATGCCGTATAACTTATTTATATCTGTGAGAAATCACACAAATCTACCAAAATTGGGAAAGATATATGTGATAAATATTATATATTTTAAATATAAATCATTTAGAACGCGCATCTTATGATACTGTAATAATTCTCAAAAAACTGGTTAGATATTTGCATGCTTCCCGGCGGCCGCTCGCAAAATTCCAAAAACTTTAAAGTCTTGTGATTTTGGAGTTTTAAAA